>OCAV01000047.1_pt1 | contig 106589 bp, 106 predicted proteins | sample 1538331 | NCBI WGS metagenome assembly OCAV01 (sample SAMEA2580297, study PRJEB22360) | human gut metagenome | biome: human gut; feature: human-associated habitat; material: faeces | place: Denmark | collected 2008/2010
AGAAGCCTCCATATCGAAATGATATGGAGGCTTTTTGTGTTTATAGGTATAATATCTCTTTGCTTTTACGTTTATATCCCCTTCCCGATACACGTCTTCTTTCAGTTCAATATCCTCCCCAGTTTATTCTCTTCTATCTTAATTCTCCTCTTAAAGTAATCCTACTCTTTACATTATAATTGCATATTTATGATAAAATGTATACTGTTGTATTATCAATGTAATATAGTATCCCCTAAGTAATAAACCAATGATTAAAACTACTTAAAACCAGGAAATTATATCATATTTTTGCTTTCGTATTTAGTGCTTTATTCGTACCTTTACTTCGTATTAAAAGGTACTATAATTCCTTTATTTACTGAACATTATTTTTTTTATTAAAAGAAAATTCGATTTTTATAAAACAAAAAACAGCCATTCGCTGTTGTTACTATAGAATTGAAAGCGACATGAGAACAACTGTAAAGACATTTTTGGTATTTGTGCTACTTATGGTGACGTGTAGTCTTGGTAGCAGAGCCGTCAACTTTACGGGGATGGTTGAAAAAGCTGCATCTACTTGTGAGGTGAGCGCTTCTTCATCATCATTAAAGAATGCTTCTTCGGATAATGTCGCTAATAATACAAGAAGCAACTTATTTACAAACTCCAAGTTTATGTGGACTACGGATGCTGAACTTGGAAGCAAACCTATCTCTGAAAGATATTCTTTTAATCCTTATCGTTTCCGCAGAGCTGTTGAAACAGCGTCTGTAATGAGAGGCCTTTTGATGATTTCTTCTCACCACAATTTGTTGGTACATGACCAGTCTAAACTATATTATTCAGATAAAGATCCGCATTACACATCCTTCAGTAGTGAATACTACATCTACACTTTGCGGCGGATTGTGATTTAAACTTCCTTTTTATTTAGTTTTCCCCCTTTTTCCCCTTTACTTCTTTCCCGAAATATGGCTGAAAGTAGGTGAATTTTTACAACCCTATGCTTGGGTTGGGTTATACGGGTGTTAGCGGCATGTTCATGCTGTGAAGGGGAGGATTATATCCATACGTTTAATTTTTAAAAATCAATTTTAATACAAACCCATTTAAATTTTTCATCATGGAAACTATTCAAAAGAAATCTGCCTCTTTTAAAGGCATCAAGTCCGCCGGTTGGGTAATCGTAATTTGCTTTATCGTTGCCGTGCTTATTTTTCACTTTGTGTTGGGAAACCCCTCTAACTTCATGAACAATGACCCGAACAACCATCCGCTGCCAGGGAACTTCCTCGGTACTATCTACAAAGGTGGATTCATCGTTCCGGTTATTCAGACTCTCTTGCTGACCGTTATTGCACTGAGTATTGAACGCTACATCGCTATTGGTGCTGCTTTCGGTAAAGGTTCATTGGCTAAATTCGTTGCTAACATCAAAGCTGCTTTGGCTGCCGGTGATATGAAGAAGGCTCAGGAACTTTGTGACAATCAACGTGGCTCTGTAGCCAATGTAGTAAATGCTACTCTGAAGAAGTATGCTGAAATGGAGAATGACACGACTCTTGCTAAAGACCAGAAGTTGCTTGCCATCCAGAAAGAGTTGGAAGAAGCTACTGCTTTGGAGCTGCCGATGATGGAACAGAACCTGCCTATTATTGGTACTATCACTACTCTGGGTACATTGATGGGATTGCTTGGTACGGTTATCGGTATGATCCGTTCGTTTGCCGCTCTGGCTGCCGGAGGTTCTGCTGACTCTATGGCATTGTCACAAGGTATTTCCGAGGCTTTGATTAATACTGCCTTCGGTATCTTAACCGGTGCATTGGCCGTTATCTCTTATAACTATTATACCAATAAGATTGATAAGTTAACTTACAGCCTTGATGAGGTTGGTTTCTCTATCGTGCAGACATTTGCAGCTACGCATAAATAAATCGGTCGAACCCTTTTAAAATACTACAATTATGGGTAGAGCGAAAATAAAAAAGAAAAGTACGTTCATCGACATGACCGCGATGAGTGACGTGACTGTATTGCTGCTGACTTTCTTCATGCTGACGTCTACGTTCGTGAAGAAAGAGCCGGTACAGGTTACCACTCCGGGGTCCGTATCCGAGATTAAGATCCCGGAAACGAATATCCTGCAAATATTGGTCGATCCGGAGGGAAAAGTATTTATGAGTCTGGACAAACAGTCTGACTTGCGCGAGGTGCTGGAAGCAATGGGGCAAGAATATGGAGTGACTTTCACTCCGGAGGAAACTAAGAAATTCTCATTGGCGTCTACTTTCGGGGTACCAATGAAGAGTATGAAGAAGTACCTCGATTTGCCGCAGGATCAGCAAGACGCTGTGTTAAAGAATGAGGGGATACCTACCGACAGTATCGATAATCAGTTCAAAGCCTGGGTGCGCAATGCCCGTGCCACGAACAAAGATTTACGTATCGCCATCAAGGCGGATGCCAATACTCCTTATTCCGTAATCAAGAATGTGATGAACTCACTTCAGGACCTCAGAGAGAACCGGTATAACCTGATTACTTCTCTGAAGACTACTTCTGAAGACTAACAGAAAGGAAATATTATGGCTGAAATACAAGAAAGCGGCAATAAGAAAAAAGGCGGAAAAAATAAGCAAAAGAAAATGACCGTCAGGGTGGACTTTACACCGATGGTGGACATGAACATGTTGCTGATTACCTTCTTTATGCTTTGTACTTCACTGAGCAAACCTCAGACTATGGAGATAAGCATGCCGAGCAATGATAAGAATGTTACTGAAGAGCAGCAGTCTAAAGTGAAGGCATCACAGGCTATCACATTGCTGTTGGGAGGTGACGATAAATTGTATTATTACGATGGAGAGCCCAACTATAAAGATTATAGCTCGCTGAAGGAAATAACCTATAAGGCGGATGGTCTGAGAGCAATGCTTTTGCAACGTAATAGAGCTGCTGTAAATGAAGTGAACGAACTGAAACAGCAGAAACTGAATCTTAAGATATCAGAAGAAGAGTTTACGAAGAAATTGGGTGAAATTAAGAGCGGAAAGGATACTCCGACCGTGATTATCAAAGCCACTGATGATGCTTCGTACAAGAATCTGATTGATGCACTCGATGAAATGCAGATATGTAATATAGGTAAGTATGTGATTACGGACATTGCTGAAGCCGATGAGTTCTTGATAAAGAACTACGATAGCAAAGGTGAATTGTCGCAGAACCTTGCCGAATAATGTGTAACACCTAAAAAAGTAAGAATATGGCTAAAGTAGATTTAAGTTCTTCGGAATGGTGTGACCTGATATTCAGTGGCAAGAATAAGGCATACGGCGCCTATCAGTTAAGAGAGAAATCTCCGAAGCGTCATAATATTGCTGTGATACTGGTGATTGTCATTGCATTGATAGGGTTCAGTATCCCTACTTTGATAAAGATGGCTACGCCGAAGCAGAAGGAAGTGATGACCGAGGTGACTACCTTGTCTCAATTGGAAGAACCGGAAATTAAACAGGAAGAAATGAAAAGAGTGGAGCCCGTTGCTCCCCCGCCTCCTGCACTGAAGAGTTCTATCAAATTCACGGCTCCCGTCATCAAGAAAGACGAGGAAGTGAGAGATGAGGATGAGATTAAGAGCCAGCAGGAACTGACAGAAACAAAAGTGGCTATTTCTATCGCTGACGTGAAAGGTAACGACGAAGAACATGGTAAGGATATTGCCGACCTGAAACAAGTGGTTACCCAAGCTGAACCGGAACCTGAAAAGGTTTTCGATATGGTAGAACAAATGCCTCAGTTCCCTGGTGGACAGGCTGAGATGATGCAGTTCATCAGCAAGAATATGAAGTATCCGACTATTGCCCAGGAAAACGGAACGCAGGGACGTGTGACTTGCCAGTTTGTAGTAGGTGCGGATGGTCGTGTACGTGATGTGAATGTGCTGAGAGGTGTAGACCCTTACCTGGACAAAGAAGCTGTCCGTGTGATTATGTCCATGCCTAAGTGGATTCCCGGTAAACAGAATGGTAAAGCTGTATCGGTGAAGTATACAATTCCGGTAGTGTTTAGGTTACAATAATAATGTGTGTGTCATGAAAACGGTGAAACAACTTCAACTTTTGAGTTTGGCAGTGATGCTGCTTGCAGTGTCTGCCTGCCAAAGTAAGCCTAAGGACGGGCTGACGGATACGTACACTTCGGGTGTGATAGCAATTGCTGCGGACGAAAGTTTCCAGCCTATCGTACAGGAGGAGGTGGATGTATTTGAAGGACTGTTTCCTCTGGCAGGAATTGTGCCCCGTTATGTGACGGAAGTAGAAGCCGTCAATCTATTGCTCAAGGACAGTCTGCGATTGGCTATAACCAGTCGCAGGCTGACACCGGAGGAGGTGAATTCTTTCAATAGCCGGAAGTTCTTCCCGCAGGAGATAAAGATTGCTACGGATGGGCTAGCGTTGATTACGAACAGGGAGAATCCTGATACGTTGATCACCGTGAACGAAATTCGCAGCATCCTGACGGGAAAGGTTACACAATGGAAGGAAATTTATCCGGCATCCCGGCTGAAGGATATCCGCCTGGTATTTGACAATAAAAACTCCAGTACCGTGCGGTTTGCGGTGGATTCCATTTGTAAGGGTGCTCCGTTATCGGACCAGGTGAAAGCATTGAAAACCAACAGAGAGGTCATCGATTTTGTGTCAAAGACTCCTGATGCTATCGGTATTATCGGCGTGAATTGGCTGAGCGACCGTAATGACAGCACAGGGCTCTCCTTCAGCAAAGAAGTACGTGTGATGTCCGTCAGCGCAGCCGACAAGGCGACGCCGGAAAACAGTTTCAAACCCTATCAGGCATATTTGTTTTACGGTGATTATCCGTTGGCACGCAGCATCTATGCCCTGTTAAACGATCCGCGGAGCGCGCTTCCGTGGGGATTTGCCTCCTTCCTTGCTTCCGACCGGGGACAGCGGATTATTTTAAAGTCGGGATTAGTACCCGCTACCCAACAGGTACGGGTGGTGAATATAAAAGATAAATAACTAAAATGAGTGCTATTATGAAAACGATGTTAGTTCTTAGTATGGGAGCGTTGCTGTTGGCCGGCACACTTTCCGCACAAACGCCTGTACCCGAATGGCAGGCTGGGGTAGATAAAGTAAAAAACTTGATTCAGTCCAATCCCGCGCAAGCTTCTGAGGAGGCTGGGGAGTTACTGAAAGGGAAGAATAAAAAGAATGTGGATCTTGTGACTTCCGTAGCCCATGTTTATCTGGACGCCGGAAAGATCACCGAAGCTCAGGAATATCTGGCTATGGCAAAGAAAGCCAATAACAAAGATCCCAAAGTGTCTGTATTGGAGGGTGATATTGCCCTTGCACAAAAGAATATTGGACAAGCTTGCCAACTTTATGAGCAAGCCATCTATTTCGATCCGAATTGCAAGGAAGCCTACCTGAAGTATGCGCAGGCTTATAAGTCTGCCAGCCCTACACAGGCCATTGAAAAGTTGGAGCAGCTCAAAGCTGTAGATCCGAACTGTCTGGAAGCTGACAGAGAACTGGCTGAGGTATATTATTCCGGTAACCGTTTTGGCAAAGCTGCCGAGATGTATGCGAAATTCATCGACACGCCTCTTGCTACGGAAGATGATATGCTGAAATATGCTTTTGCCCTATTCCTGAATCATGATTTCGAGAAATCATTGCAGGTTGCACAGAAGGGGTTGCAGAAGAATGCACGCCACGCTGCTTTCAACCGCCTTGTCATGTATAACAATACGGACCTGAAACGCTATGAAGATGCCGAGAAGGCTGCCGATGCTTTCTTCAATGCTTCGGACCGTGCAGACTATTCTTATTTAGATTACCGCTATTATGGCGCTTTACTGAGTGCATTGAAGAAATATGATAAAGCTATTATAGAATATGGCAAGGCATTGGATAAAGATGATACACAAGTGGACTTGTGGCGTGAAATATCCGATGCCCATGAAATGAACAATAATTATGCAGAGGCTATTGCTGCTTACCGCAAATATTACGATGCATTAGCCAAAGAAAAGAAGACTCCTGAAACATTATTCCAGTTAGGACGTCTTTATTACGGACAGGGCACATCTTCGGATTCGCTCGCCGTACAGCCTGCCGACCGTAAACTGGCATTGCAGTCTGCTGACTCTGTGTTCACCCTTGTTTCCGAACAAGCTCCCGACAGTTATCTGGGAGAAATGTGGCGTGCCCGGACCAATTCTGCCATGGACCCCGAAACTACTGACGGGCTGGCGAAACCTTATTACGAAAAGGTAATGGACATGCTACTGAGTAAAAATGAACCGAAGTATAACTCTGCGTTGATAGAGTGCTACAGTTATCTGGGCTACTACTATCTGTTAAAGAGCGACTATCCTACTTCGAAAGAGTTCTGGAATAAAATTCTGGCTATAGACCCCACCAATGCTACTGCCAAAAAGGCGTTGGAAGGCATCAAATAGCAACAATTTTAGTTGTTTGTCGTGTCGGGAGGAGTGGAGAGTGATTCTTAGCTCCTCCTTTTTTTATGTTTTTTTCTGTAAACGCTTGGATTATTAAAAAGATTCTCTACCTTTGTGGTGTACTAATAAACTAATACACTAATATTGAAATTAACAAGGTATCAGATACTAGTTGACAAGGCCTTCTCCTTGTATCTTGTTTCCTTGCCACCTATAAAAACATATAAGTATGCTACAGGTAGAAAACATTTCGTTCAGTTATCGTCGGGGTAAAAAAGAAGTCCTGCACGATTTTTCGCTCTCGTTAGAGAGAGGTAGGGTATACGGGTTACTGGGAAAGAACGGTGCCGGCAAATCTACACTGCTTTATCTGATGAGCGGTTTGCTTACTCCTAAGAGTGGGAAAATAATGTATCATGATACCGATGTACGCCGTCGGTTGCCAATCACACTACAGGATATGTTCCTGGTTCCCGAAGAATTTGAATTACCTCCTATATCTTTAGTCAGTTACGTGGAGCTGAATAGTCAGTTCTATCCCCGTTTCAGTAAGGAAGACATGGTGAAATACCTGCATTACTTCGAAATGGAGCAGGATATTGATTTGGGGGCCTTGTCTATGGGGCAGAAGAAGAAAGTCTTTATGAGCTTTGCATTAGCTACCCACACCTCACTGCTGATTATGGACGAACCGACCAATGGTCTTGATATTCCGGGTAAGAGCCAGTTCCGTAAATTTATAGCTTCGGGCATGTCGGACGACAGAACCATTATTATCTCTACCCACCAGGTGCGGGATATTGATAAGATACTGGATCATGTGGTGATTATGGATAACAGTAATGTTTTGCTTGACGCATCCACTGCCAACATCTGTAGTAAGTTTCTTTTCGTTGAAAGCGATGACCGCGAATTGGCAGAAGCAGCGATTTACACGCTTCCTTCCATACAGGGCAATTTCCTGATGTTGCCGAATACGGATGATGAAGAGTCGGAGATCAATCTTGAATTGTTGTTCGGTGCCGCGCTTACGGACCCTGAGAAGATAAAAGGAATGTTTCACCCTAAACAGAATGAACAATGATACGCGATACCTTTTTTAGTGCGCCCCGTTTTGTGAACTTATGTCGCAAAGAAATGGTGGAGAGTTGGAAGGCAAATTTGCTCCGCTTCGTAATGATGTACGGTATAATGGCAATTGCTTTCGTATGGAACGGATATTTTCGATACAATTATCCTCAAGGAATGATTGACAGAGGGGTGGAGCAAGATCCTATCTGGTACTTTGAATTGACTATTTTTCTTTGGGCTATGGTTATTATGGGTTTACTGAGTGCTTCGTTCGTTATGGAACGGATGAAAACTAAAACCAACCGAATAGCAGTGCTGATGACACCTGCAACGATGTTTGAGAAGTTTCTCTCTCGCTGGTTGGTATTTACTTTCGGTTTTCTCATTGTGTTCCTGATTGCTTTTAAATTGGCTGACTGGACACGTGTGATGATCTACATGGTAAGTTACCCGGAATTGAAAGGTGTTATTGCTTCCGCTCCGCTTTCCTATTTGGGGAATTCCGGATACTATTGGACAGGTCTCCAAACTTGGGATGGTCTTCTGATGGCATTAAGCGGATACTTTTTTGCTCAGTCTATATTTGTATTGGGTAGCAGTATCTGGCCAAGAAATTCATTTGTTAAGACATTCTCAGCTGTCATTGTTATCATCATAGTTTATGTAGCAATAGGGTCGCTATTAGCGAAAATCTTGTTTGAAGGACGTGGTGGTTATGGAGTACATCAAACGATATCGGATGAAGCTATGATGCATCTGTCAACAGCCGTCTTTTTCGCAATGGCTGTCTTTAACTGGATAGTTGCCTATTTCCGTTTCAAAGAGTCTGAAATCATTAACCGCTGGTAAGTATGAATTTTAAAGAAAGTAAAGCCATCTATCTTCAAATAGCAGATCGCATTTGTGACGAAGTGCTTCTCGGGCAATATCGGGAAGAGGAGCGCATACCATCCGTCAGAGAATATGCAGCTGTGGTAGAGGTGAACGCTAATACGGTGATGCGCTCGTACGATTATCTGCAATCGCAGGAAGTTATCTATAACAAACGTGGTATCGGTTATTTCGTCGCTTCCGGTGCTCGTGCGTTAATCCTTTCATTGCGTAAAGAGTATTTTCTCAAAGAAGAAGTAGATTATTTCTTCAAGCAGATGTATACCCTTGGTATTTCGGCAGAAGACATGTCGGCTATGTACCGGGAATTTAGTAAGAAACAAAAATAAAGAAGAAGATTATGAAACGAACAACTTATATAATATTTGGAATGTTGCTTACCGGATTGGTTGTGGTGTGCGCTGGCATATTCTACGCCTCTACGCAAGTTACAGGTTGGGATAATATTTTCCTGGATATTAAAGGAGAAAAGAAGACTGTTCAATTACCGCAGTGCAAAGTTATACAGATGGTGGCGGTTAGAAATATCATCGCTACGGGTGAGGGCGAAGAAAAGGGGATAAGAATGCCGGCATTTGGAGAGCTTCCTTTGAAAATTACTTCTGGTGAAGCTGGACAAGGATCTTTCACTTATGCTTCCGGTATGGATGAATTTATGACGATGAATTCAGTTGGAGATACGTTACGTATCGTATTTGATTTTCCTAATGATAAGCTTGAAAAGAAATATCAGGACTTGTATTGGCTTAATTTACGTTCCGAGCAGATGATTATAGCTTTGCCGGATCATGTCCAGTTCTTGCAGACCAGTCTTGAAGCCCAGAAAATGACTGTTGAAGGTTTGGCCCGTGATTCATTGTCTTTGATGGTACAAGATTATGCTACCATAAACGACTGCAACTTTAGAGCTTTAACAGTCCAGAATGGTGCGTGGTTGTTTAATACCGGTAAAGCGGATAATTTGCATCTGCATCTGAACGGGATACGTAGTTGGAATGTGAACGCAAGTTCTTTCCATGTTGATACGGAGTATCTGTATGCTCATGGTGATCAAAGATGTACTTTGGAGAAAGGTGAATGTCGTCAGGTAGTTTGGATGCCTCAATCGGAAGGTGCTTCACTGGATATTAAACTGAAAGAGGCTGCAACGGTAGTTGTGAAATAACAATAGGTATTGTCAGGATATGAAAAAAGACCGTTGAAAAACGGTCTTTTTTATTTAGTTGCGGAGATCCGACCTTATTCCAACTTTTTCTGTTTAAACGATAGCTGATTTTCAATCAAATACGTTTCTTAATTCTGTTGTTTTTATGGTCGTTTGTCCGGAATACGTCCGGGGATAAATTCTATAAATATTTGACTTACTGTGTCATATTTATATAATTACCAATATCCGCTAATTGTCTTAGCGAAATGCATTCCAAATTGGAGATGGCGGCAGTTTGCATGAAACATTCCAAAATTTCGGAGAAGTTCTCCGCATAAAGATCCCCTAATTTGTCGTTGGTAATCTTGATTGCAGAAACTATGAAAGTTATATATTAATGCCAAAGTTTTTATTTCCCAGATCTGATTAAGTATAACGTACCTCATTTTCAAGAACTTTATTTTCATATGTTAGTGCAAAATCTTTTGTCGGAAATAAATGAGTCATTAACGTATGGAAAACGATATATGATTGAGGCATAAACCCATTATAAATACATTTTCCGAACTGTTCGTGGTTTTTGTATATTTGAATGTATTTAGAGAAACAACCAGCAAAAGACTTCTCTTCTCTTTCAACTATTATTTTTGCCAATGAATCAGTCTCATAATCGTATATAGTTCCAATATATTGAGTATTTTGGTCTTTTTGTGGATCATCTAACTTTCTAAATCCAAGTTTTTCAAGCTCCTTGAAAAATGAAAACTCTTTATTAATAGGAAAATTTTCTAATAAATTAAATCCTTCGTTCATTTCTTTGATATTTAGTTATTATATATTCTACTTTTTCAAACCTAATCCGCTTACATCGGCACATATTGCATCGCCTTCCCGTAACCACTACTTTTCTTATTGGCTGATAGTCAGTTGTATATCTTTTATCACCTAAATTACTTTTAGAAGAGTAGGTTTTAACCTATCCAAACAGGTTTAAGGACCTATTGATCTTTCTCGTATTATTCTTTTCTTAATGATTTTATAATCCTCTCTTTCTCGTTAATAATTTTATCTTTTTCTTCTAAAGCATATATTAGATTTGCTATTTCTCTATTCTTACGAGCAATCACACCATCATGTTCATAATCAGGATTATAACCAGACTTTCCTGTCCTCAATATTCTTTTAGCCAATTTATTCATAACCGGAAATTTGAACTCATACATAGCATTTAAAACATCTATAGTATTTATGGAATTTTCATATCCTGAATCTATTTCAAGATCTAAAGCAAACCAGTCTTCAATAAGAGAAAGAAGCTCACCACCATCTATGTCACGATCACCACCCTCGTAATAATAAATCTCCTTTGTACGATATTGAATACCTTTATTGTATAAGTATAAATAAAACGCCTCCTCTTTATGTGGGGAAAGATTCTTAAAGGACACTTTAGAACGGCCACCAACAGATTTTACATTCGCAAAAGACGATAATTTTATAGTCATAAATTTAATATTTAGATATAATGTATTCTACTTTTCCAAATCTGATCCGCTTGCATCGGCACATATTGCATTGCCTTCCTTGGGGGCATTGGCTTTTTTAAGCAGATTAATAAGTTCCTCTACTTGCCTATCTTTTGAAGCCAAACTTTCAGCCTGCTGCTTTATGATTAGCCACGCTTCGGTAGGTACTTCTACCATGTCATTGGCTGAAATGTAATTTAGAGTACTTTCTTCTTTTATCATCTCTCCTTCACCGGTCATAAGCCATGTGATATTCAAATCTGGGTAGCATTTAGATATTCTATCAATTTTCTCAGGAGGTATTGACTTGCTTATATTATTAACATAAGCTGCCGTAACACCTATGTTTAGGCAGAATTTCCTGATAGATATATCTTTATAATTGATGTATTCCTTAATTCTCTCTTTTACAGACATATATAAATCTTCTATTAATTATTTATAGAAAATATAACTAAAACATTGTTTTATTTATAGTAATTCTATATATTTGCATCGCGTTAATCAATTCACGTAGCTAAGTTAACGAAAAGAGAATTTAAACCAATATAAATCTTTAATTATTTATCAATTATGGTATTTACAGACTATATGAAAAGCTTGCCTAACCAGCAGATGGAGACCATCAAGAAGCTGGCAGAAATCACGTGCTCCACTCCAGCAGCAGTGTACCGATGGATAAATGGAGTTAATCCACCAGCTCCCATTAAGCAAAAGATAATTGCTGAATATCTTGGCATGAGTGTAGAAGAACTATTCCCAACAACTAAAAACTAATCAATATGGAGACTACTTTACTTACAGCAAAAAAAGCTAAGATGATTGCTGAGACCCAAGAGAAATTGACGAATTTATTGGATCAAATTCTTGTAAAGGCTTTAAAAAGCGAATATAGCCTAATCTTATCAGAAGAAATTCCCTCAAACGTTATTGCCAATCTTGAAGGACTTGGGTATAAAGTGGAGATAAGGAAGCTAATTAAGCCTTTGTACATTATATCATGGCTCTGATAGAGAGAATCTCCAATATCGAATTCTACAACACCCCCGAAGGTGATGTGATGATGAAAGAATTAGGTTTTCCAGCGGTTGTGCTCAGTGAGAACAACCGTCCGACCATCGAATATATGCTTTCCATCATCCGCGACCGCTACCCCAAGGCACATGCCAGACTGATGAAGCTCTATTCAGCCAGTACGATGAACCGCTGGCATTACGAGTTCCGCGTAGTGCATCGTTTCATCCGCTGTAACTTCGGTGAGTATGATCAGTATAACCTTGACATAAACAAAGATGGCCAGTTTGTATTCGAAGAGGTAAAGTGTCCGCTGCGGGGTGAGTGCGAGCATGAAGGAGTGATTTGTCGCCCGGAACTTGATACGGCACTGAGTGAGCGTGAGATGGAGGTGTTTCGGCTCATTGTCTCCAACTACCAAACGGATGAGATTGCAGCAGATCTGCACATATCGCCTTATACGGTGAATCGCCATCGCGAGAATATTAAAGCGAAAATCAAAGTTCGAAATGTGGGTGAGATGATAACTTATTGGCATCAGAATCAAATGAAATAGCAATAATATTTAGACTGTTTATAAACTATCAATTCTAAATAACAATGAATCAAATGGATATAAAATTAAGCAAGATGCAGTTTATTCATTTAGAACATATCTGCAAAAAAGGATGGGGTGGTTATAGCAAACCATCCGATGAATTAGACGAAATGGTAGAAAACGGTTTATTGACAAAATCGGCTGGACCATTCGGAGATGTTGTTTATCGTCCAACTAACAAGGGATATGAGTTAATAAATTCCTAATAAAATTATTGAAAATATTATGACTACATCATTAATTCAATTTCACAAAACAGATAATGTCTGTCATTATGAACTAACTCAAGAAGGTAAAAAATGCCAGTTCCTCCAGTTCTTGATTAATACCAGTAACTTCACTTGGCGCAAAATACCGGAAGAAATCACTGAAGAAGACAAACGGCAAGAAGCCTCTATCCTATTGAGCAAACTTTGTGCTATTGGGTACTTGATTTTTCAGAAAAAGAGACCGGATGTTTCGCGTGCAGTCATTGCAACCGATTACATGAACAAAGAACCCGGACGGAGTGGGAAAACCTTATTTGTGAATTTCATTGCCAAGTTCATCCAAGCAGGACACATAACTGGTAGATTCATCGATATAAATAATGCTTTTATTTGGAATGACCTATCCTCACGGACCAAACTTGTTGTGCTTGATGATCTACCGGAAAACTTTGAATTTGATTGGTTATTTCCATATATTAATGGAGACTGGGTGATCAATAGAAAAGGAAAACAAGTAGATATGATCCCTTATTCATATTCTCCCAAAATAGTTATCACAACTTTCTCGGAGATAGCTGGCAAAGGAGTTAGCGTCGATTATAGGAAATGGGAACTTCCCTTTTCTGATTATTACAATGCCAGCCATAGCCCCATTGATGATTTCGGAAAATGTTTCTTCACAGACTGGGATATCGAAGACTGGAAGTATGCTTATATGTTGATCGCTGACTGCGTACAACTTTATTTGAATTATGGGCCAGTATTAACCCAGGAAATTCTCTGGGAAAGTAAAATAGAAGTTGAAATAGGAACGGATTTTGTTTCCTGGGCAGACATCTATTTTTCAAATCCTTCATATCTAAATCAGACCATCTCCAGAAAAAAGCTATATGAACTATTTTTGAAAGAGGATGGTAAGAGACGTACATGTGTCTCATCTACAGCTTTCAAATACAAGCTGGCTAAATATTGCAATGCAAAAAAGATAGCTTTTAGCACACAAATTTCAAATGGAACTGAGTTGTTCTCTTTCTCAAAAGTATAATAAATCATATATGAAAAAGCAGTATGTTATAGCACGTTATTTTCGAGGTTGGCACGTGGAAACAATGTGCCAACCTACAACAAAGAGGGATGCTGATAAACGATGTGTTAAACTACAAAAAGAAGCGTCCCCATTGACTGAATACAAGGTGCTCAAAATTGCCACTACGGATAAAAAAGTGACTTACATTTAACGTATAACAAATGGGAAAAAGAACAATGCAAATAGATGTAATAGGTTCAGTGGAAGGTACTGGATTTATGAAATGCAAATTGTATGCCGATGGGCGTGTATGTGTATTCTACATGACGGAGTCTAACTATAAAGCCTTGATGTTTGATAAAATATTTATTCGTGATGGTCAAACTATTGATTCAGCAGGAGTTATAAATACGACCAACACTTTTATTGAAGAAGATTTATGAATGTTTGAAGAATACCGGTTTTGGGATTTAACTTCGGGTGTTCCTGAATTATTTCTCTAAATTCAAAGGGAAACAAAATTATACGATTAAGCAGCTAATAGGTGATTAACTTTTATATATAGGGCAACTATGGCAGAAGACAATCTTGCACTCGATATCCCTATCGAGACCTTATTCAAATACCTGCTCAAAGATTATCACAGAGAGCAGCAGCGCACCCTGTATCTGGAGGGGCAAATCAAAAGTGTGCTGAAGCGGAATGCTTACCTGGAACAGGAAATCGGCAAGGTGAAACAGCAGCTACTGAAGAAGATAGAAAGGAGTGAGAAACAAATTGATTATTCGCAAGAAATCAGCCGGCTACACCAGGCTGTTTCCTGCCGGAACAATACCATTGAGCAACTCAGAAATGAGAATGCCCGGCTGAAAAATGAACTCGATACGTATATGCTGTTTCTTGGCAAAATTTAAGTCCTATCACTTAATCCTAAAAACAGTGTAATTCGTAGCGGCAACATATAAAACTCTTATGTACTTTACTAAAGATGATATAAAACGGATCAAGGAAGCTTCCAAAGGGAAGCTTCTTGATGTTATCGGTGACTTTCACGAACTACGGAAACGGGGCGCTGAATATAAGTGCGAATGTCCCAAATGCCACGGACAGGAGAAGCTACATATTTCTCCGGCCAAACAGATTTTCAAATGCTTCAGTTGCCCGGATATAAAGGGCAAGGAACCGCTGGACTATTTGCAGAGGGCGGAAGATATGCAATTTCTGGAAGCCCTCGATCACCTGGCACGCAAGTTCAATGTACTGCTTGATCCCAAACCGGAGAATAAGCCTGCTAAGCCTACTAAAATAAAGAAACAAAGCAAGGAGGCCAAGGGAGAAAGCGTTGATACATTCTGCGCCCGCATGCTTGCCGGTAGCGGACTGACCTATCAGGATGTAACGGCACATATCTTCAAGAAGGGAGATACACAGAGTATTTTTGAAGCAAAAACTTTCCGTCCGGGAACCATTGACGAATACGGCAATATCGTTGACGGGGATGATGTCATCATTGAATATTATGACTTGGACGGCATGCCGGTTACTTATATGCGCAAGTTACCGGGACGTGGTAAACAGGAACTCAAGGTGTATTATCGGGTTCGCTGGCAGTTCCCGGACGAACATCGGGACAAGGAAGGGAAACCGTTCAAATACAAATCTCCTGCCGGCAGCGGTACGCCCATATACATTCCGGAGCGCATGAGGCAGATGTACAAGAGGAAAGAGCAGTTCCCAAGGCTCTACATCCAGGAAGGGGAAAAGAAGGCTGAAAAAGCATGCAAGCATGGCATTCCCTCAATAGCGGTCAGCGGTATTCAGAACCTGGGACAGAAAGGGGCATTGCCGGAGGATCTTGTCAAGATTATCACCGTTTGCGGTGTTAAAGAAGTGGCCTTCATTTTTGATTCAGACTGGAATGATCTGTCCAACAATATAAAGTTCAATACTCCTGTTGATACACGTCCGCGGTGTTTCTTCTCCGCTGCCCGAAATTTCAAAGAATATATGCGGATGCTGAAGAACCGCGGCGTCATGGTGGAAATATTCATTGGCCACATCAATAAAAACGATGAAGGTGACAAGGGACTGGATGATCTGCTGGCAAACAAACTGAGTGGCCATGAAGAAGAACTTGCCCAAGATCTGGAATTTGCATGCAATGAGAAATCCGGAATTGGCAAGTATGTAGAAATAATTAAAATTACTACATGGAACGATCAGAAACTACGTGAGTTATGGAATCTGCATAGTCACGAAAAATTTGCTGAGCAACACCGCGAAGTTTTACAGGAACTTCCGGAGTTTATCTTTGGCCGGTATGCCTGGAAATTTGACGAAAGCGGCAGGTTGGTATCCGCCTTGCCTTATGATGAAGATGAAAAATTCTGGAATGAAGACTATAAGGAAACGAACGGCAACAGAATACCGGTGTTTGAATACGATTATGTGGCCGCCAAAACCTTTTTTCAAAACCGGGGGATCGGGCGATATCGTTTGCTCGATACTAAATTATGGACGTATATCCATCTGGATCCGCCAATAGTCCGGACTATTGACGTAGAAGATGCGCGCGATTTCATGTTCGCCTTTGCCGAACAGAATTGCAGTCGCTTCGTCAATAATCAGTTACTCAAGGGAGGCTCGCAATATGTCGGACCATTCCAGATGTCAAGGCTTGCTTTTATCCAACCTAATTTTATATCCCCGTCCCGTGATGAACAATACTTCTATTTCCGTGACCGCTGTTGGCATATAACCCAGCATGAAGTCAAAGAAGTGGGCTACGAAAGTATTACTCACCAGATATGGGAAGAACAGCGGAAAAACACCGATGCCAAATACCTCGGGCATCCCCTCATTGCCTTCAGAGAAAAAGACGGCAAATATGATTATGAACTCTCTCCGGAAGGAAAGAAATGTCATTATCTGCAATTCCTGATCAATACCAGTAATTTTACCTGGAGAAAAAAGCCTGAAGAGATTGAAGAAGACGAACTTTATGAAAACAACCTCCACTTGCTCAGTAAAATGTGTGCTATTGGCTATATGCTGATGGAGTGCAAGGACGCGAACGTGACACGTGCCGTTATCGGCATGGACGGCAAGCAGTCGGAAGTGGGCGACAGTAACGGCCGTAGCGGTAAATCGCTTGTTGGCGAATTAATGCGCCAGGTAGTCGATACAGTCTATATATCCGGAAAACGGACGGATATCTTCAATGACAGTTTCATTTGGAATGACATTGATGAACAGACCCGTCTGGTGTTTATTGATGATGTCATGCAGAATTTCAATTTTGAGTTTCTGTTTCCTAACCTTACCGGTGACTGGACTGTAAACAAGAAAGGAGGATCGCGTATCACCTATCCTTTCGCAAAGTCTCCCAAAGTATATATTCCAACGAATCATGCTATCCGTGGCACGGGTTCCAGTTATACTGATCGGCAATGGCTGATAGCTTTTTCCGATTTTTATAATGATCAGCATAAACCCATGGATGATTTCGGGGTATTATTCTTTTCCGAATGGGACTTCACGCAGTGGAACCTGACCTGGAATATGTTGGCCAACTGCATACAGCTTTACTTGAAATTTGGAGTTGTACAGGCACCGGGCGAACGCTTGCAGCAACGTAAACTCAGACAGGAAATTGGCGAAACTCTTATATCCTGGGCGGATGAATATTTTAGTAGCGAAGAAAACCACCGCCGTACTCCCCGTAAGGAGATTTACGACAATTTCTGTAACTATGATCCGCAGCAACGCAAGTTTATAAGTGCTACGGCATTTAAAGACAAACTGAAGAAATATTGTGAATGGAAAGGCTGGGTATTCAATCCGCATAAGTATGACGCAAAAAGCGGTTTACCCCTCTTCCTGGATAAAGACGGAAAGCCGGTTATAGATGACAAATCCGGAGGAATTGAATACTTTACCATAGGAAAAGCAGCAGGTGAACTGACACCGCAGAGTGATCTTCCTGAAGCATCAACTAATAAGCTTGCATTCTGATGAACGATACACACTCCGATATTATGGCCCGGCTTATGCCTATCTACGAGATGGCACCTGAACGTTTCATGGCGTTCTATGATGCAGTATATCTGATGTGTATCAATCTGCCGGAAGGCGAGCAGTTCCGTATTTCAGACCGTTGCCAGGAAAAAGATCTGAAGCTGTTTCAGGACATCGTAAAATCATTCATTGCAGAACAGCCATACGATGTGCATACAGGACAGTTGGAGTTGTCGGATGATGTGGAGTACGTGAGACGGACAACAGGCTTTAGCCCCTCTGTAAATCGCTTCACTCCGAGACGGGAAAAGGAGTAGATTATGCCAATTTACTACGATGTAAAGATACATGTTTTCAATGAATTACGCAAGAAATCATGCTAAAAAAAGAGCATAAAATATTGGTGGTCGTTTCACCGGATCCGGTCGAACGCAAGCAGCTGTTGAGTCGCCTGGTAGTACGGCTTGGCTTTGCCCGCATCCCTTCAGATGCAGCAAAAATCATATCGAATGATATCTTCAGTATAGACCTGGCAACGGCCTATTTCGTTTTCTGTAGCAATTATAATTTTCGTGGGGCCGTACTCACTAACCAACGTTTATATGAAATGGCCGCCCGTGGCCTGTGTGTAGTTGTAGGAGTCCGTTCAATTCCCCGTGAGTACGAGTTCATTTGCAGAGTATTCTATCCGGAGGACCTTCCATAGCAGGAGTATTCTTTTGATGATTACCGGTCATTCCGAGAAAACATAACACGGAGTATTCTTAAAAGTACATATTGAGTGTTTGCCTGCATCCGGCGGTACGTGAGTACAGTCGGATGCTATCTTTTCTTTCTTTTACCCCTTCCCCCTTTCCCCCAACCCATTACAACAACGATTTGAACAAACGTGCATGAGCGACAGTCGTGGGAACTGCCGAAGGGGGTATATTATTCTTTTTTTATTCTTCTTTTTAAAAAGAGACTACCTTAAAAAACAGAAAAAAAATCGTGCATTCGTGCAGAAGTACTGTTGTTTTCTTATATCAATTTGATATGCAATAAATTACAGGCGCACAAAATCCGCACGAATTGCGCACAAATAGCGCACGAATTGTACTTTTTCGGGAAAAAGGCCGAAAAGTACGCAAACGGAAGAATTAGTGCGGGAATGTACGATTTTTGTGCGGGTATAATCTATTGATATACAGGTGTGTATAAATGTATACATGTACAAAAGTACTGCCGCACGAATTTTACACTATATCCGTGCAAGGACTTGGTTATATGCTCGGTATTTAGTATATTTGTGTAAAAATCAACACTTTAAATGATAAAGAAAGACCGATTTGTCTGTTGGCTGCCTTGCAAACCGTATGTTAAGCAGTTCCTTTTGCATAATTTCAATACGCCTGATGATACCTGGACTGAAATCGTTAACCTGTCTTCCGACAAGGAGTTGCAGAACGATTTCCTTTCCCGGCTGTCCAAACCCGGACGCTACGAAAACAAATATCGTAACCTCTACCGTTATACGGCCAGTGTAGCGGTGGAGATACGCCGTGATGACTTCTACCGTTATGGCTGGTCGATGTCGAACACCGAAGTGGTGGCGTTCGGTACCAAGATTGAACGGCGGATCAAACAGATACTGTTTCTGTATCTTGATACCCATGTGAGTATGGGACTTCCACTATCAGCTGCCATCCGCAATTTCCAGACGAAGTTCGGATTTACTGAAGACACCTGGTCTTATGACACCATCCGTAGGGAGTATAACCGACACGGATATCGGAAGACAGTGGAGAATACAACGATTTTTGATTTTATTAACCGTATTATATTGGGGAAGTTGTCCGAGTTTGGGACAATTTCCCAGCAAGGAAGATTAGCGTATGAAAGTGATAAACTATGATTTTGAAAATGTCGGCGGGCTGTTGCAGATAATTGCCGTTCCCCCGACCTCGTTTTTGCGGATCCGTAAGGATTACAATGCCGGTCTGAACTACCTGGAGCTTCGCGACCGGGAGAATATTATTTCCATTCCGGTGTATGCCAATGACACTTATATATATAATGAGGACAAGGAAGTGAATGATGCGGGGGATTGCTGGAATGTTTCCATTGAAGGGGTGATTCCTAAACTTTCCTCAGTGAATAATCAGCTGATGGAGACGCTGGAGCGTGGCTTGTGGTATGTGCTGGCAGTGGACGGTAACGGCCAAGTCCACTGGTGCGGTCAAGAAGACGCACTTATGTTATTCGCCACGAACAAGACAAGCGGGCGTTCCGTTTCAGAACGGAACGGCACGTCTTTTACATTCACCTGCGTACAGGATGAACCCACCATTTATATATCCGGATTGGAAGAACTGGAAGCGTAAAAACAACGCTTATTCCCTGTTTGACGGTGCCCTGTGTCCTTGGGTACCGTTTTTTTTGCGCTTTTCTTTGCGCAAAAAAGTTATATGAACGAGACAGTTATCACATTATTCGGCAGTATTGACCGGTATTGTTACAACAAAAATTATCTGAAGTACTATTTAGATAAGGCAAAAGGCCAACCCGTCCGCCTGAAAGTCTCAAGCTTTGGCGGTGATGTGGCCGAAGCGGTCGCCATGGCAAACCTTATGGCTGAGCATGGCAATGTGACGGTGGAATTTATCAGCTTCAATGCTTCGGCGGCTACCATACTGGCGTTCGGTGGCAAGTCCATTGAGATGCATGAGGACGGTATGTGGCTGGCGCATAAGTGCAGCCTGGGCGTGGACATTTGGGGACAGCTTAATGCTGATCAGCTCGAAGACACCATTAAAGAACTACAAAACAAGAAGAAGAGTGCCGAGGCGATTGACTTGATGATTGCACAGAAGTACATCAACCGCAGCGGCAAGAGTCTGAAGGACGTTATCACCCTTATGGAAGAAGAACGCTGGATGCCTGCCGCTGAAGTCAAGGAATGGGGCTTCATAGACAGGATCATTCCCGGTGTGCATAAAAAGCCTCAGGTGACCAATGAAATAACCGACTGCTTTACTGCCATCGGTTTACCGTTACCGGTACTCAATGCTTCCGAATCGGAAACGCAACCCAAAGGCAATGACAGAAACCTTGTTTCTCAAATCATTGACGGTATCAAAAGCCTGTTTCCTGCCAATAATACCTCTGAAGACATTTCTAATTCAAATACAGTTATTTCCATGCGTAAAGAATTTACTTTCATTAATCAGATCCTCAATTGTGAAGGCATTGAGGAAAAAGACGGTAAGATATCGCTTACCGTAGAGAACTTGCAGGCCATCAATAACGCCATCAAGGTATCCAATGAAGCGAAAACCAAAGCTGAAAGCGATTTGACAGCCGCCAATACAGCCAGACAGACGGCTGAAAACAATCTGACGGCAGTTGTCAACGACCTTGACAGCCTGAGCGATAGCGTCAGGAATGCGGCCGACAACAAGACTAAGGTACAGGTTATCCGCAATATCGTGGCCAAGATTCCCGGAACGGCAACCGCCAGTCATCAGGAATCGAACGAGGACAGCAAGTTTGCCGATATCGCTACGGATCCGATCAACAGTTATGAGAATGAATAACATCTAAACTATTCTATTTATGGATTTTAAAGCACCTATTGACATTACCACGGTTCTGACCGCGGTAAAAAAACACAGAGACATCCTGAAGGCGGTCGATAAGCTCGACGCTTCGGAGGTATTGAAACATTTCACTCCGGTACCGGGTATTACCGATTCCCTTGAATTGGGCAAGGTAGAAGGCGGCAGCATCTCCAGCAAGTACACCGGCAAGTTTACAGCCGGCAAGTATCTGGGTAAGATTGTTCCGCGTCGTCTGGTCGTTCGTCCCGTCGTGATGGAGATGTCCGATGAGCCGGAACGTTACCGCCGCACCTACATTGCTGAGGTACCCGGTACGCTCCGCAAAGAACATCCCTTCGAGTTGTGGCTGATCAACCACGGCCATGAACTGGCATCCAATGATTTGCTGTTTGCTCTTTTCACAGCGAAATACAGCGCTGATGAGAACAAGACGGACATTCAGGACTCTTTCGACGGTATCGGTACCATTGTTACCGAAGGCGAGGCAGTCGGAGATATCTCCAGTGCTGAAGGCAACGTATATGCCACCGGTGAGCTGACTCGTGCCAACATTGGCGAAAAGTTGCTGGAGATGTGGCGTCACATGCCGCGTACCTTCAAGCGCAAGAAGAACATCAAGATGTTCATTTCCGACGATTTGGGCGACATGTATGATGACTGGCGCAAAGATGAAGGTACTATCGTTATCGGATTAAAAGAAGATACTTCCGATACACAACACCTGCTCGGTTCCAACAACCGTTGTGAGCTGGTACGTGTTCCAAATCTTCCCGATGGTAGCCAGTTTATCATGCTGAGTACTAAAAATAACATTTGCTACGGATTTGACAAAGAGAGCGATTTCAAGTCTATCAAGCCGTTCAATTCCGGCAATCCTTATACGTTCGATGCTGCGGGCAAGTACGTGATTGGCTTCCAGTTCGTATCGGTGCATAAATCGGAGTTCTGCGTCAATGACCGTCCGGTGGATCCTGAAGGGACCAATCCATTCGGATATATCGAGGTCACAATTGCACCGGATGAAGCGAAGGCCAACGGTGGCAAATGGCGCATTCAGGGTGAAGAGGCTTGGCGTGATTCCGGTACGTATGTAGCGGTTCCCGGTGGTAAGGAATATACCGTCGAGTTCCTGGAGGCCGCCGGATATACCACTCCTGCCGTGCAGAAGAAAACTCCTGCTGCGGGTGCAGTAGAGAAAGTGACGGGTACATACGTTGTTAAATCTGAATAAATCCTGTGACTATGGCAGAAGTAGATCCTAAATTATGTATTGCCCTTGATGATATCAACGAGGCAATGGACTGCGAGAACCAGGATAATATGGGCGGTATCATACCGTCCGTTATCTTCGGTTATCATGCAGATGTGGCGACATGGCCGGACTACCCGAAAAAGACGGATGATCCGCTTTCACTGGAGGCCGCCGGTGCACTGGTCGGTGATCTTGTTATGAAAGAAGGTTGCCGGGCCTATAAGATGGATATCACTGACGAACTGGCTGAGTTCAAGATTACGGATCAGGGAGAAACCGGTGGTGAATCGTTCCTGATGGACTTGAATATCATTTCGGCCAAGATGCGGAAAAAGATATTCGGCTTTGAGAATGCGACCAAAGGCCGCAAGATGTTCTTCATCGTGACCGACAACAATGGCACGAATTACCTGATGGGTGACAAGCGGCGTGGTGCCATGCGTGCCTCCGGAGACGGTTCTACCACCGGGGCAAACTCTACCGCGCGTAATCAGAATACACTTCATTATACTTTCACCGCACCGCGTAAATGTGTGTATGAAGGTGATGCGGAAGACATTCTCACTGTAAAGAACGCACCTGGAGGTTGATTTTTGTTTCTTCGTTTGGTTAGTTGCTTGTTTATGTCCGTCTCCGGAGTTTTTCCGGAAGGCGGACATTTTGTTTTGTCCTATCACAGCAATAAAATTCGCAACACCTTTGTATAACGTTAATATCAAGAATCATGGCTGAAATTACAAATGCTTATATCGTAGCCCGCAGAGAAGGTATCGCCTGGCTGAACTCTGCTAAGAGAGAATACAATACTGGTGTGGCTATCCTTGCTAAATCAGGTTACAAGACAATCGTATCATCCAAACTGGCTAAATTAGGCGAAAAGCCACATACCCGCGAGAAGCTGGAATACGAGATCCGGCAAATGATTAAAGTCTGGTATCATCCGGATGATCCGCGCTTTGAGGATGTGGACCTGGCGGATGATGCGGTGCCCGGTAATGATGGACGTTCCGAGACTGTTCCGGAAGCAACGGCGGCGGCCATCGTTACCATTGCGGAAAAAGAACTGGCACGTGAAACGGATGAACAGCCCGCTTATCCGCCTGTTATTGCCAAAATTATCTATGATTTCCGGGATTGCTATAATGAACGTTCACGGCTGCACCGGTTACTTGCCGAACAGGGTGAGAGCAATACAGCGGCTGTATGTTCACAGCGCAAGGATATTGTTACCCGTATAGCCTCTCTCTCCAATCGTATGACATTGCTGGCTGCCATCAAACAGCAATATGAGCAGAACAAGGAGTTGCCGACTGATGAGCAGCTGGACGAGCTTTATAAAAAAGTGGATGCTGCTGAAGAAAAGCCGGAAAAGGAAGATGAACAGACCGATATCAGTTCCCTTTCCGTCGAAGAACTGAAGAAAGCGAAATCCAATGCCAAGAGTAAGATTACCAAGGCAAAAAACATGTTGCTGTATTCTTCAGAGAGCAAGCCTAAAGACGGCAAGGAAAACCCGCTTCCGGACTGCCCCAAACGTGTGAGATACGAGAAGAAGGTGGCTGATCAGGAGGCACTGGTGGAGAAAATAGAGTATAGACTGGCCGAGCTGCAATAATGTTGGTATGTTGCAGCGATATGAATGAGATGCCGGCGGAGAGAATGAAGGACAATGCGCTCCCTCTCCGCCAAACGGATGTGGCAGCCTCCGACCATGATCGGGCTTCGGAGAAGCTGCTGCATCCGGACGCTATGGGAGTGCTGGTTCCCGGCAGGGATAAGCATTTCTATTCTTCCGGAGCATTTAACCTGATCCAGTTGATTTTATATATTTTGAAACAGACCGGTCCGGCACACCTGTTCTTGACTACTTACTCAATCTCGATGGATAGTATCAACACCCTTCGTCGTAAGGTTGAGACCGGTGAGTTGCTATCGGTACGGTTCCTGATCGATAACCGTGTACGCAGCATCTCGCCCAAACCGTTCGATTATCTGGTGACTACATTTCCAGACTGTTACCGTTGCCTGGCATTGCATGCGAAGGTGGCGTTGCTGTATAATGAAGACTGGAACATCACCGTAGTAGGCAGTCAGAACGCCACACATAACCCGAAGTTGGAACGTGGAATCATCCATACCGGCAGAGATATTTTTGACTTTGATTTTAAAATGCTGAATGATGAGTTTGACGCAGGAACAACGTGAAGAAATTGAGAAAATGGCGTACCGCCTTATCCCTCCGGGAATGATCGCAATCAATATCGGTGTGGATGAGACGGATTTTCTTGCAGAGCTCCGTACTCCGGGCACTGAAGTCCGGACGGCTTTTTATCGTGGGCATCTCAGCCAAATGGTTGAAGTACGGGAGGCTATCATCAAGTCCGCCATCAACGGCAGCAATCCGGCACAACAGGAACTGATCAAGTTCTTTAAATCGCAACAGCAGTATCTTGAGTATGAGTAACAGCTTGACAACATCCAAAAGCAAGGCCGCATTGGAGGAACAGTCATACGACCTTATACAGCAGCACATCATTGACCCGGAGAACAGCCCGTTGCCGGAGCATCTTCGGGTGCAGTGCAACCGGGTATTGCAGATAGCCCGTTTGCTGGATGATTATCCCAATGAGAGCCATATCATCAACATCATGCTGGCGAAATACCGGATTTCACGTACACAGGTACGTAAGGATATCGCCCTGGCAAAAGAACTGTTCAAGACACAGCACCAGTTTGACTGGGATTTCTGGTTTGCCTGGATGATCAAGGACCAGATTCAGCTTATCCGGGACTGTAAGCTCAGAGGTGATCTGAAGAATTGGAACAACGCTAAGAAAGTGTTGCATCAGATGATTGGTGAGAAACCGGCTTCGGTTGAGGATCCGCGACGTATGGAGAAAAATGTCTTCTACATCCAGATCAACAGTATGGGGCAAACAGTAGATATCCCGCTGAATGCGATCCGTAATCTTTCACAGGAAGAGCAAAAAGTCCTTGTGGATTCAATGTACACGCCTATTGACGATGTGCAGGCAGAAGAAATAATGAACTCATAAATATAACAGCCTTGTGCGGGCTTTGTAAAACCCATATACGATAAGGAAAGGAGCTAATATGCCAATAAGTAAAATTTACAACTACGACAGGATGGAGTTCTTATCTAAGTTCCCTGACAAGTTCTTTGATCTTGTAATTGATGATCCTCCCTATGGAATTGGAGAAGATGGTTCAAAGAATAATTCCCGAAATAAAATAGCTATAGCAAAGTCATATGTTGCTTATTCAGGAAATGACGCTGACGCACCTTCGCAAGAATATTTCCAAGAGCTTATTAGGGTTTCAAAGAATCAAATTGTTTGGGGAGCAAACCACTTTATAAGCCGAATCCCGATTGATAGCCATTGTTGGATAGTTTGGGACAAGGATAATGGAGCAAGTGATTTTGCAGATTGTGAACTTGCTTGGACATCATTCCAAACGGCTGTTAGAAAATTCAAATACAGATGGAATGGAATGTGGCAGGAAAATATGAAGCATAAAGAAAAACGTATTCATCCTAACCAGAAACCTGTGGCTTTGTATGGTTGGTTGCTCAACAATTATGCAAAATTGGGTTATAAGATTGGAAGCCCTCACATGGATAGTCAAAGTGATAGAATTGCAGCGTATAAGCTCGGCCTTGATTTTTGGGGCTGTGATATAGATGAACACTACTTCAAAGCTGGAGATGAAAGATTTCGCTCCGAATGCTTTGGAGAAACTAAAACGAGTAAAGGAATATTACTTCAGCCAAGTTTATTTGGCGTATAACAATAAAATCATGAAGAAACTGACAAATAAACGCTTGATCTCTTATCTGGTTGACCACAAACATATTGATATGGTATCGGTCAGCAAGACACAAATTGTTTGCACCGTATCCGCCAAGTTTAAGCCGGATGAAGTGAAAAAACTATTAGACGATACAGGGCAGCCGATGCCCCGTATGACTTCTTCCGAAGGTGTGAATTACATTGTTTTCCCACGTTATTGATACGGCAGGACAATGGACGAAAACGTTTGGGAAGAGGTCATACAGGTCAATCCGGCACAGGCGGCATTTTTGGTAATGCCGTACAAGAACGGGTATGTCATCTATTCACGTGCAACGGGTAAATCATTCATTACCGGTGCCGTGATAGATGATAATATCCGGCTCATGCCGCGAGGTATTACCACACTCACACAGGCTACCATTGGGCAGGCGCTCACTAAAACGTTGCCCTCGGCATTCAAGATGCTGGAGATGCTCGGTTACAAACAATGGGATCCGGTCAGCAAGACCGGTGACTATGTGGTTTGTCGCAGACCCATTGAGGGCTGGTATAAGCCTTATGAGCACATCATGTCGTTTGAGTATGGCATCAGCTTCTCCAATGGTCACATGCTCTACATACTTACCCAGGGCGGTAACAGCCGCGGACCGAATGCTGACTACAACATCACTGACGAAGCGCTGACGCTCGATAAAGAGAAGTTCGATCAGGAGGCGGCACCGACCAACCGAGGCAATGAACACATCTTCGGACGCAAGTCCGAGAATCCCGTTCTGAAACATCACGGCAACACCTTCCTTTCCTCCATGCCTTACACGCCTGAACAGAAATGGTTGCTTGAACCGGCCAAGTATTACGAAGAAGAACGCGGCATCCGACTGTTTGATGTCTGGAATAAGATTGTGCGGTTACAGATGCAGCTCATTGATGCAAGGATTGCGAATGATGCGGGACTCTTCAAGGAAATCTGGAATGAAACCGTTCGTCTCAGGCAAAGCATCACGCCGTTCGTTTCACGCGACGGCACGCTTTTTATCCTTGGCTCCATCTTCGACAATATCGCCAATGTGGGCATGAACTATATCCTGAACCAGCACAAGGTGATGGATAAGCTTTCTTTCATGATCGAGATACTGAACTTCATGGTGGATAAGATTGATAGCTGTTATTACCAACTGGATGAACGGCACGTGTATTACAATGCGACCAATGACAGCTATATACGTGACTTTGCCGAAGATCATAACTACAATTGGCAACAGCTTGCCAACAATGATGACAGCCGGCGTGATCTGGACTGCAATCCGAACCAGCCGATAGAGCTGACGCCTGACTGGGGGTCTGCCGCCTCGTTCCTTGAAGTGGCGCAGGAACGCAATTATGATTTCGTGACGAAGCTGCTGACACGTGAGCCGGTGGATAACAATATCAACGAGTTCTTTGTCAAGCGTGACGAGGAAGACGATACAATGGTCAACGCGCTGATGGATAAGTTCTGCCACTATTACCGTAACCATATCAACAAGCACCTGCATTATTACCGTGACCGCTACGGGGATGCACGTCGCGCCAACAATAAAAAATCCTATAATGAACTTGCCATTGAGCGCCTGGAGAAACACGGCTGGACAGTGGAACAGCACACCCATGCGGGCATGGAGCCGCCGCAGCATGATAAATATCTGTTGTGGGCTTCTATCCTGGCGGAGAAAGACGAACGTTTTCCGAAGAAGCGTTTCAACGGCTCGAAATGCAAATACACGTTGATCTCCATGAACAACACGCGCGTTATCGAGGATCGTGAAGGACGGTTTGCCAAGGATAAGCGTAGTGAGCGCAACCAGTCCATCCTTCCTGAAGAGGCAACACACTTCGGGGATGCAGTCGATAAACGTGTCTGGACGAAGTACGGGCATCTGCTCAGGCAGGCATACGGGTTCGTGGACGCACGTATCTGATTCACTGCACATACATTCGCAACAGTTATCGCAATACTTATAACAGGACTCGCAACGATTGAGGACCGGATGCCGCATCGGAGGACAGGCGGAGGGTGTTTTCTTTGGTGTAAAAATCTGTTACTTTTGTCATATTTCCTTACTTTTTGCGGCTTTTTTTGCGACTTTTGTTAGGGCGCGGTAGGAAGAAACTTCCGTTTCTTTTTCCATTCGGATGGAAAACGGGGTGTTGTGTGTTCATTCTCAAGGCAGTAAGATTATTATAACATTCATTAACAAAATCCCCGGCGCGCGCAAAATCCGTACTGAAGAAATAGGCAGGCAAATCTATTTCCCCAGTACGGATTTTGCGCGCTTATAGAGGTAGGAAGCGACGCTTCCTGTGTTTGTTTTTGCACCCATGCAGGTCCCCGGTCTTTTCTGTTTCAAATTCTAAGGTAGGGACCGTAGAGCGGTAAGCGTTCCGCTTGACGTACCCCCGTTTCTCTTCCGGAACTCCTTTTCATTTCTGCATGTCTGTATGCGGTCAGGTAGTCTTTTGAGTCCGCAAATGTAGGGCACCGGTCTGACAAGCAAGGTCAGGCGTTGTCCGCTAAAAAATCTCCACCTTGCAGGTAGTATTCAAGCCTCCGGTTTTAGTCGGAACCTTGCAGAATGTCATCCTCGGCACCTCAATTATTGCGGCATCAAAAGGCAACCATACCGCACGTCATACAGACACGCCGGAATAAAAAAAAAGTCGTTCCGGGAAACGGAGAATCTGAAAAAGGCTCCACCCGACGACTCCAAAAATCCAGAATAAAATTAAAACTTACAGTTATGGTAGCAAAAAGAAACATTCCCGAAGCATGGAAAAATCAGTGGCATAAACCAATGATTTCCTTATTTGACTACATACCGGCAAGATACGAGGCTACAGAACGGGAAAAACAAATCCGCTCACTGATATGGGACTTCAAGGCAGGGAAACGCAGCAAACAGGTAGCGGCTATCGTAGCGGGTAAGATAGCGGAAAAATTCGGTTCGTTTGCCGATACCATTGTGTTTGTCTGTGTTCCTGCAAGTTCGGCAGAACGGACGGAAAAACGCTATCGGGACTTTTGCGAAGAGGTTTCCAACCTTTGCGGGTGTATGAATGGCTACAAAGCCGTGAAAGTGGGCGGTAAACGTATGACCATCCACGAAACCAAGAAAGGCAAAAGCATACAGAACACGGAAACTATTACGCTGAATACTGACTTTTTCAACGGGAAGCGGGTACTGGTTTTTGATGACATACTAACGAAAGGACACAGCTACGCACAATTTGCGTGCGCACTGGAGCAATTAGGTGCGGAAGTGTTGGGAGGTTATTTTTTAGGTAGAACAATTCTTTCTTATAACTAATATATATTTTTTGTTATGAATACTTTATTCGATAATGATTGCCGCTACATGAGCGATAGTGAACTGATTTACGAGATAAGCAATAATAGGCAGATTGTTTCAGACGTTGAACGCAGCAACGGGGAGATAGATATAGACAGGCTGTTTGCATCCTTGACGCCTGGACGCAAGAAAGTAGCCGTGGCAGCAGTGGAGATATACAAGAGACAGCAGTCTCAACAGGTTGAACGCAGGCTTATACGAATGAGCAAGGATGTATATGATTTGATGCAGCCGTTAATTGGTGATTTGCGGAATGAGGAGTTTTGGGTAGTGGCTATTAATAATGCATCCCGAATAATCAAGAAAGTACAGGTTTCGGTTGGAGGAATAGACCAGACTTCGGCAGATGTACGGTTGATTATGCAGGTGCTGATAAATACGGGAGCTTCGCAGTTTGCAGCGGTACATAATCATCCGAGCGGTAACCCGAAGCCGAGCAACGAAGACAAGAGGCTGACGGAACAGTTAAAAAAAGCGGCAGGGATATTCAATATTCGGATGATGGACCACGTAATTATAACGAATGACGGATATTATAGCTTTTGTGATGAAGGGATGATTTGACGGATGGGGTGCGGGCGCACCCATTCCGTTTGCTCGCACGCTCGCAAACGGAATGGGACCCAAAGCGGTATTTTGTTTTATGTTTCCCGTTCCTTCAACCACGGAGGGGCTTTTTTTGTCCTATGAAAGCGGATGGTATGATTTTACCTTTGTGACAAAAAAAGATATGATACGCTTCATTACCAAGTTCGTCGGTACCTATGGATATGATTCTCTGAAGGAGTTTTTTCTTTCAGTGGCACCCAGTTTTAAATATAACCTGCAACTGCCGGCTATTTCCTTCAGTGCAATCACTGCGGTAGTCAGTGAATGGATAGGTATTACCCCGCTGCTGGCGATGGCTATGCTGATCGCCATTGTTTCCGAGATGTGGACGGGTATCAAGGCAAGCAAGATCCAGGGCATAGGATTTGAATCCTTCCGTTTCTCACGCTGTATCATCAAACTGTGTATATGGCTGACCATCATTTATATCACGCACTCATTCTATCTGGAGAGCAAGGCAGGGGCGGAAGATAGCTTTATCATGCTGCTGGCGACTCTGTTCTTTTCAATTGTCAAAGTGTTCGTCATGACCTGGTTCTGTGTGGAGCATGTGACAAGCATATTGGAGAACCTGGCAGTTATTGACGGTAAACCTAAAGATACGCTGATCAAGCAGGTGGGCATGTTGTGGGTTACGGTTACAGACAAGTTTAAAAGAAAGGTAGATGAGACGGAACGTTAGTTGCATATTACTATGTGCGTTTATAGCACTTCTTTCCGGTTGGGCAGGTCACTGGCTGGGTTCTCGCCACCGGAGTATTGTTTATACTCCGGAAACGGTGGTCAAACATGACACGATACGACCTGTCATTCCTGAACCGGAGGTGATTGTCCGTGAGGTACCCGCAGAAGTAGATACGGCGGCTATACTGGCCGATTATTTCTCGGAGAAACATTATCTCGATACGATTATTGAACGCCCATACTTGCGGGTGGAAATGACAGATATCATATCCCGCAATGCGTTGCTTGACCGTACCGTAGTGGTGGATTACCGGCAGCCGGTCGTTTATAGCAATGCCCTGGCTCTGGGATTGGATGCCGGGCGTTACAGCTGTGTGTTGTCCGCGGGGTATCGGCGTAAGTCATGGGAGTTCAGGGCGGGCTATGACCTGTACAATAAATCACTGGTGTTGGGGGTATCTAAAGATCTGTGGAGATGGTAGCGAATTTGGTCAATAACACGTATCTGTTTTCCGCCGATATGGAGGATATCCGTATTACGGACGTACACGAAAAACTGGTTTTCAAGATGACAGTTGACGGACAGGAAGCGCTTTCTGAAGTGTACTATCCGGACAGTGGGAACGCAGTCGTCATTTGCGATCCGGGTGATATTATCAATGAGTATTTCGTTCGTCCGGAACTGGGAGGCGGTGATGACCGGATCGTATTGGCTCCTATGACAGTACAACTGTCTCTTTCAGACAGCGAGGCAACCGCTGACTACACGCTGTATGTGTTTCACTCAAGATACCGCGTGTCTTTCGAGCCGCTGACCGGCTTCATATTTTATTCCCGCTATAAAATCAAGCATATCCGGCAGAATACGATTGATTACCTTTCCTTCTTCGTGTCTGACAAGACAAAAGTGTATCTGGATATCATCTATCTGGAGTCCGGCAGCAGCGTCAAGAAAACCGTTGAACTGCAACTCTCCGATGCCAACCGGATGATGGCATACAACATGAGTCCGGCCAAGGTGGGTAAACTCGCAGGTCTCAGGGCTGACAATATCCTATCGTATGACGCACGTATCACCGACGGCACGTTGACGGACCTTGTAAGGTATGTCATTGACCGGAAAAGCCACCGTGAAATGCACCAGTTCCTCTACTACAATGTATTCGGGCTGCCGGAATCCATATCATTCTCAGGATTGGTGCAGTATAGTCCGGAACTGGAGGGTGATATCGCGGACATGGTGAAGCTGAAAAGAAGATTCAATCCGTTTTTCAATGATCTGCGCACGGTCAACACCGGGTATTTGGACGAAAACAAATACAAGGCCCTGATAGACATGCTTACCTCTCCGGTACAGCGATGGTACGACACGCCTTCGCTGCCGATGGAGATCATCATCACAGATATTGACTTTACCCATACGAAAATGGGCAACCAGCGGGTAAACGTGAATCTGACCTTCTGTCCGGCAAGCCGGAAGCATCAGGTATTTGACAGGTACTCGTTTGGTGGCGGTATCTTCGATTACACATTTGACAGGACATTTGAATAAATAATATACACAATGGAAACAATACGCAGAAATTTGGCATTGGCCGATATGGATATCCGCAGGGATGAACGCGGGAACCGGCGCGTCTTTTCGATAAAATTCGTCAGCAAGGAGGGTAAGGTCTACTTTATCCCGCAGGCATACGCCTGTGGTGCCGGACGCATGAACATGAAGGAATACCAGCTTCGGGGGGTACAGCCCTGCGACTGCAAGGGCAATCCCGAAGGGCATCCCTATCCCGTGGATATAGACCTGATACTGGAGTATAACAAAATGAAAATCGTATTCTGATGAACATACTGTTTAATTCAAGCGGCATTCCCCTGCTGATGCAGTCCACGTACATATTCGGAGAGACAACCGGGGCACCGCAGAACGAGATGAAGGACCGTGCCCGGATCCTGTCGCCATACGACTTGTCGAATGTCAGTTACATAGATATCGACGGGGTGAAAGTACGCCCGTGGGGAGACGAGAACGATTTCCCGCAGAAGGCGGCCGAAGAGATCGGAAATACCAGTGTGCTTAATACCGGCTTGAAATTTCTCCGTAACCTGACACTTGGGCAGGGCATTTATCCTTGTACGGTGAACGGTTACGATGATGGCGGTAACGAGATACTGAAGCCGGTTACGGATAGCCGGGTACAAGCTTTTGTCGCTTCCCGGAACGTCCGGCGTTACATGGAGAAGGTGCTGCGGGATTACCTGAAGTTCGGAAACGGGGCCGTCCAGTTCGTCCCGTCGGCAGCCGGCAATTCTTTTGCAGGTGTCAATCCGGTTAATGCGCTTTATCGCCGTTATTCCGAAGTGGATGAGTACGGAGCATGTAAATGTATTGTTTCCGGATATTGGCCGCAGCATCCGGGCAAGGGGCAGTACACCAAGCTGGAGGTACTTTCCGAGTACGATCCGCAGATGCACGCCGAGGTGTTAAAGTTTGCCGGGAAGATGAAGAACGGTTTTATCCTGCCGGTGCGTGACAGCTGGAGCAATGACGATCTTTACGGCATGCCTGTCTGGTGGCCGGCATACGTTTGTGGATGGGTGGAGATTGCCCATCTTATCCCCCATTTCCTCAAGAAAGCCTATAAAAACCAGATTACCTGGAAGTGGCATGTACAGATACCGTATTCTTATTGGGAGAAGAAATACCCTTCCAAGGACTATTCCGTCACAGAACGCGAAGCGGCCATTCAGAAGTATATGGATTCGGTAGAACAGAATCTCTGCGGGCCGGACAATGCTGAGAAACCGATCTTCTCACATTATGCCGTCAATGAGATGAACGGCAGGATTGAAGAGGAATGGAAGATCAAGCCGCTGGAGAACAAGTACCAGGGAAGCGATAATCTTCCGGTATCGGCAGCCGCCAACTCGGAGATCCTGTTCGCCCTTATGGTCAATCCCAATGTCCTCGGTGCTGGTATGCCGGGTGGTACATACGCCGGTAATCAGGGAGGTTCCAATATCCGTGAGGCGTTCCTTGTGAATATTGCCAATGCCTGGATTGACCGGCAGAATATTCTGGATCCGATTGAACTCTACATAAAAATGAACGGTATGCCGGAATGTGAGCTGCGTTTCCGCAATACCATCTTAGTAACCCTCGATACCGGTAGTGGTACCAAAAAAACGTTGAGCTAATGATATTCAGTGCAGAGAAATGGAACAAGGGTGCCGAACTCAAGGCACTGATGAAGGTGAATACCGCGATTTCGTTTGACATGATGGAGGCGCCGCTTCGGGGTGCCTTCCGACAATACCTTGTACCGTTATTGGGCGATGCGATGGCGGGCGAAGTGGTTGAGATTTATAATTTTGGTCCGGATCCGGATGTGTTGGAACCGAATGCTGAAGGGGCAACCGAACGGGAGAAGCTGGATGCCCGGCTGCTTGAGATTTGCCAGCGTGCGAATGCGAACTTGGCGTTCTGGAATGATTTCGATGAAATCAGCGTCCGGATCACGGATGCGGGATTTCAACGGCAGAAGTCCGACAATGAATCCTTTCAAGGGGTGTATAAATACCAGGAAGACAATCTTCGCATGTCTTTCCGCAATAAGGGGTTCAATGCGCTGGATGAATTGCTTGAGTTCCTGTATGCGCATATAGCGGAATATCCGGAATTTGCGACTTCACAGGCTTATCAGGACCGGAAATCCGCCATTGTCCGCAGTACTGCAGACGTGAATGATGTCTGTTTCATTGGCGGCAGCCGGATTATCTTCCTGCGGTTGCAGCCGCATCTGAAATTTGTGGAGGAAATGCTGCTTCAGCCGGCTATCGGTGACAGGCTCTATGAGCATCTGATTGACGGGCTGGTCAATCCGCCTGAAGATGAAGAGCGGCAGAAGAATGTGGAACGCTTGCGTCTGGCTTGTTCCCGCTATATTGGGACAATGGCGGTCAGACGGCTGTTGATGGAGACGGGCAGCATTACAGACCGCGGACTGTACTTTACAACAATCCGGTCAGGTGAAAAGGGTAATGAACAGAAAGAGCCGGTCGATATGAAACGGATAGCCGTACAGATACAGAACCTGAAGGCGGATGCCGACATGTATATGACCGCATTGCTGCGGATTGCCCGCAGTTATTTTGCCGATTACTATGCCGGTGATCCCCGAAGGATATTCGACCGGGACAATGACCGTAAACGTACATTCTGGGTATGAGAGAGCTTCGTATTGCATATCGCAGCTTCGGAGTCCGGCGTGAGGTTATACGCCGGGTGCCTCAGAAATGGGAAGAGCTGACACCGTCGCAGTTCCTGCTTGTGTCACGGTTTTACCTTCAGGAGACGGATGAATCATCCTTCCTGAAGGAGTTCTATCCCCTGCCTTCCGGTGTCATTGCGGACAGCTATTACAGGTATAAGCTGAGTGAGCTGATAGAGTTCATCAGCGACTGTCGTGTCCGGATGGATCGCTTTATTCTTTCCGGTGTGTCCGGATTGAAAGCACCGGGTGAACGCCTGAAGGGGATGTGTTTCGAGCACTTCATGCATGTGGACACCGCCTTCAACCGCTATGCGCGTGACGGCAAGGATGCCTCACTGGATGCTTTCATATCAATGCTGTACCTGAAGGATAACGAATATATTGTCCTACCGGCAGGTGGAAAAAACGGCTTATTTAGCAGGCAGAAACCGCTGATACTGCAAAAACGGCTGTCGGAAGTGGCGAAGATAGACAGGCATGTCAAGTATGCTATATTCCTGAACTATGTTTTTGTCAAAAGGTGGCTTTCCAAGGCGTTCCCTTTCCTGTTTCCGTTGAACGAAGATCCGGAACCGGAGAAGAACAACAAGAAACCGACCGCGCCATCGGTCAACTGGCTTGATATCTTTGATGCTTTTGTCGGTGATGATGTGGCGGGGGTGGGGAAAAAACAGGCGATGCCAGTGGCAACGGCGTTCCGCCTGCTTAATAAAAGAATACGTGACGCTCAAAAACAGAAGAAATGACATTTTCAGAGTACATAGAGAATTTGGCCGAACGCCATGTCGATATCCGGCACAAGGAGAATGACGAGGTACATTTCCTTTCATCCGAACGGGAGAAGCACACGGCACTGGACAGCGTGCTCCACTATCCGGCGGTGATTCTGGACCGTGGCTCAGGGTTCGGATATGGCGGTGCTACGGGGGCATACCTGAAGGATCGTGATTATCTGCTCTTTGTATTGGAACATGTGTCCGATACTTCAGACTACGAACAGATAGAGGCCGCACTTGATAAGTGCGAGCGCATTCTTGATGAGATGCTGAACCAGGTACTTGAAGACAAAAGGAAGAACCGCCAATGGATTGCCTTTTCACTTGAAGAGGTAGAAGCGGATTATGTGGTGAATATTGATAGCCAGCTTTATGGGGTGATCGCGGCAATACACTTGTCGCAACCCTATAAGGCTGTTAACTGTAGGAAGGCATTCAACTGATATGGCAGATACGGTTGAAACACTTAAAGAATTAGCCCGGCAGGTACGATATGCTACGCAGGAGGGAGAAAACACGGGAGAACGTGTTGGACGTACCTTGGTGGGCATTTTGAATCTGTTATCACAGTGTTCTTTGGAAGAACTGAATAAAATCTTCCTTCATAAATCCAAGCCTGACGAAACTCCTTTCCTGCTGAAATTATTAGCAGGTGCCGAAGTTGGCGAAACAATAGACTCATTAGTTGCCGGGAAAGGGATTCTACTTAAAAATGGCCGTGTACAGGCTGATACTTTGGAAGCTCGTTTTGCTCTCATTGTTCAAGAAGTGATATTCAACCGGCTTTCTGCCATGGAAAGTGATTATTCTTTTTCTGAATCGGGCACGATTGAGAGCGTAGAACTTCTGGAGGATGGCACTTACCGTTTACCGCTCCGTAAACGTTTGGAGAATGATTTCACGGCTTTGGATGAAAATGATATCATTTACGGCATGGTAAACAACCTTGCCTCCGGAGGAGGAGATTATTATACTTCCTGGTTACGTGTCCTGCATGTGGATACTTCCGCTAATGTGATTACTGCTGTTCTGTATCCGGATAGTGAAGTTCCAGGGGGAAAGAATTACCCGCCGGAGCCATTGATGATAATAACGCGTCGCGGCAATCCGGTCAATGAAGATCGTCAGGCGTACTGGTATCTTTCTACTCGTGAGAAATGTATCTGCATGCTCGATGGCGTAACGAAACCCATACTGGAAGAGCATAATTACGCCATTATCATCGGCAGACTGAAACAGTTATCATTATTCGATAACCTGCCTATAAATTACCGGCATAGCTATGTCTATTGCAGGGGTATAGCCTTTCAGGAACGCCTACAGATTCAGTATCCGGGGATTCCTGTCGTTTCCCTTGTGGACCGCGGAGACTGGAGCTCCGAGGTTGCTGCTTCTGATAATCCCTATTCTGTATCTTCTACGTCTGCGGATACCGTATGGCATTACGGGTGTCGTTGGCAATGTCTGATTAACGGCACGCTTGATGAGCCCCGATTCGGTTCGACGGGATGGGCCATGAAAGAAGGAAACCCAAACTTCTCTATTGATATATCTTCTGCCAACGATTGGAGGATAGACCTGGACAAGATGGATGAAAACGGCAATCTTGTTGATGATCTGGACGTGCTCACTATAACCGGAATGCTATATAACCGGGATGTTACTGAACATATACTTGATGCTGATGTGGAGTGGACGCGTGATAGCGGTAATATTACGGAAGATAACGCCTGGGCAGTGAAACATGCCGACACGGGAAAAGTGCTGGTGCTCAGGCGTGATGATCTTGGAACGAACTTTGTGCAGGTCGGTTCCTGTAAATTTAAGGCTACCGTGCTGCTGCGTGACGGTAAGAATGTATACCCTGATGAAATAGAAGTTGTGATATGAAGACAAAGAAAATAGAAGTAAACTACAAACCTCTTAGCGTACATATGGCGATTAACGAGGTTGGTTCCGTATCATCATTGCAAACGTATGATGCGGTGACTGGTATTTTTGAGGCGGACTATACGTTGACGCCATTGGTGTTGTTGCCTCAATGTGATGTTGTTGACAAGGATGGTATTATTAAGGAATTTAATATAAATTCCTCTCTAACCAATCTTAAGTGGTATGAAATCATTGATGGCAAAAGAATCCTGATTGAAACGACGAATACCGGTTATGAAATCACTCAGGAAGGCTCAAATAAAGGTCAGATAAAAGTAAAGAAGAATGCCGCACTCTTGCACCCTATAACGTTGGATTTTTATGCAGAATACCTGGATACGCGCACAAATCAGATCATCGTTTACCGTCAGTCAAAATTAATAAAATGTATCAATGCTACCAATGCCAATCCTTTATTGACGCTTGATAGTGAATCTACCCGTTTATACAACCCCTGGGAGGACCCTGTACAGCAGACCATAGTAGCTACCCTGATGGCAGGTGAAACCGATTTTACCGGTGTATCTGCAAAAAGAAAATTCTTCTGGTACAAACGTCGTGAAAATGGCACCCTGACGCTTGCCGGTTCTGATGAATTTGATCTTGATGTGGTCAGTGTGAATGATAATGTGCTTGTCATTGATCGCGAGGCGATAGGAGAAAAGGAGACTTACATTTGCAAGGCTACCTTTTCCCCTGATGGTTCCCCGGCTGCCTCACCGACGGATGCGGACCCTACGGCTACCACTACTATTGTGCGTCGTCTCCCGAATTATGATTACGACATAACCAATCTGCCGAACCGTATTGCTCCTGGAACAGTGACCGTAAATCCCAAAGTCGTGGTAATAGGAGCGAAAGGCATTATCAGCAATGCCATGCAGGAGTTGAAAGCGACCTGGTATAAGGACAGTACGGTTATCGGGACCGGTGAATCCCCCTCTCTTTCCGCCAATAATGTGACCAGCGGATTATTGGGTGTGGATATGACAGACAAGGGTAATTACAAGATACTGACAACCAGTGACGGAAAGGCAATATTAGCAAGTGCTGATAAAGTAATAATAGCAAAATAACAATTAAATTTTAAGAATATGGCTAATTACATCAAAGTAACAGAAAAGGTGGCTGCGTCAATGGGATTGACAAGCATCCGCAACAAGACTGCAGACGGGAATTATCTATTATGGCAGGCTGACATCCTGCGCTTTCCGGGAGACGACATATTTTCCCGTGCGGCTTATTGCGGTGGAGCCGTGCTGACTCCCAATGCCGCAAAAGAAGAAGTGGATGGTACTGATCATCCTGTGCAGGTTGCTACACCTGAAAGGTTCCTGTTTTCCTCAGAGCAATCTCCGTCTGAAGAGGAAAAATCGGAAATAAATAAGGAGGATGAGGTATGAGTATAGCAACCCGACAAGTGAATGTAAGATTTTCGCCGAAGGCGGGAACTTACACTACTATTATCCAGTCTCCAAGCGGGGACCTTTACCAGGAATTTGAAGGGTCCGTGGGAGCAATCGGTGCGATATCGCCCGATTTTTCCCAGACGCAGCCGCAGTTGGTGTTTATTGCGACTTCGTCCCGCGTGGCGGAAGGTATTTCCATACCTATCTCTTGTGATTGGTATTTTAACGGTGTAAAGCTCACTTTCACCAATAATGTTTCCACTAATGTGTTTAATGGAGAGACAGGGCATTTCCGCAAGTTGCCGTATGTTGCAGGGACGCAGGATTATTGGGGCTTGAAAATCTTGAAAAACCTGGTTGTGGCTGCGGGCGCGGCTCCTTGCAGCATTAAGGGAGAAGCCATAGTCGTATATGGTAATGTCACCGATAAAGTAGAGGCTATCTACAATATACCTATTCGTCGGGCTACCGGTTCTCCTTATTTTGTTACTATTGCCGCTGGAGATAATAAGTATTATACCATCACAGAAAAAGGCGGTAGCTGTATACTCAAGGCTATGACTTATCAGGCGGGTGTTTCTGTTACCTCTAATCTGACTTACAAGTGGTATAAGTTGGTTGGCGGTGTCTGGTCCTTACTCTCAGGAAAAACGGCACAGACATTGACCGTTACAGGTGATATGGTAGATTGCTATTCCAGCTTCAAATGTGTTGTCTCGCAAGGGGGAACTGAAATCGGTACGGATATACAAGGCGTAATGGATGCTTCAGACCCTTATGATATCATTCCTAATCCAAGTCCGGCTGATGAGACGATTGTTGAAGAGGGCGATACTGTGGTGTATACTCCTATGGTTGTGAAAAGAGGCTCTACGACTAAGGCAATGGAGATGAACTTTAATTTTACCGCCATTGATAGTGTAGGACTTATCCTTGGGCAAGCTACTAATCAGGCTAAATTTACTGTGACCTATGCGATGTGTGAACAGGCTGGTACGGATGTAGGCGTGTATATTGAAACTGTGTCATAAATAAAGGAATGTAATTGTATGCCGATAGCGAGTGTAACAAGAAGTGTAAAGTATGCACAGAAGGGTGCTCCCGGAAAGAGTGGGCGTATTCCGTATCCGGCCGGAGAGTACAATCTATATACTTCCTATATTTGTACAGATACGGTTACTCCTTATGTGTTGGATGGGAAGTATTATGTAATGAATCGAAATACGACATGGGTAGGACAGGGTATGCCCTCAAATATCAATTCTCCGCGGAAAGATGTTGCCGTAAATGGATCGAACGCCACTTGGACGCTTGTTGAAGACTATACAGCTATTTTTGTGGAGATTCTGATGGCTAACTTCGCTAAATTGGCGAGTGCCATCTTTTCAGGAGATTACATGTTTTCGCAACAGGGGGTTGGCGCTGATGGTAATCCGACATCGAATTATGAGGAATTTAATACGGGGAATTTTGTACCTAATCTGCTTTTGGATTTTGCCACGGGTTTGTTCAAGGGTAATAAAGTGGAGGTGAATGGAGGTGTTTTCAAGAACATCCGCTCTCCGAATGGTTCTTTTAAGATTGATGAAGAGGGAAATATACAGATAATCGGTGAGTTGTCAACCTCAATGAATGGTACGCGTATTGAAATCTCTCCTAAAACCAATAGTATAAAGATGTTCAATCAGGACAATAATGAAGTTGGCCGTATATCCTTTATGACTGAGGAGTGGATGGGTACAACGAACTATTATCCACGGGTGTTTCTTAGGAGGTTTTCAGGAAATAATATGATCGATGAGATTCAGACTACCGGTTCATCCATTAATGGGTATTCTGTAGTAGGCTCTAATTATCTTGAATATAATTTAGGACCATTTGGACTTATCTTTTCAGAAAATGGAAAAGAGACTAAAAGATATTCAAATAAATAATAGTTTTATAGAAATTTATAATTACAAAACGAGATTAAAAACAAAATGTTAAATTGGGCTGATTTTTATAATAGAAATGACGCCCCTTAAAAATACAATGGTATGGAAAAAGTTTATTTGAAGGATTCAGATGTAGTGAACGAATTGATAAATACAATTCCGGTGGCTACAACAGAAAAAAATGGTCTTAAACCCGCCAGTGATGTAAGAAAGGAAAAGATGATCGCAACCACAACCTCAAGAATTGTGTATGAAGGATCATCCTCAACAACAGCAATATCTACCTCCTTACTTATCAGTCTTGCCGCTTACGGTGGCGGGCCAATGACCTTATTCTATATGACCATTAACAGGTCAGTCGATGTTTTGAAAGCCCCCACTATCATTTTAAATCGGATCGGTGGGGCAAATGCTCCGACAACTCTACGATTTAAGGTATGGAGTGATGAAAGTACCGGAGCGTTTAAAATCATATTAGAGCATACACAACATACGCCATCCATATATATAAAGATTCTGAATACTATTATACCTACTTATGATATTGTACCTTTATCAGTAGCTAATCAAGATGAAGTTGACGCAGCGACATATATTGATGTGACACAATAATAGTAGGGGCACTATGCCCCTATTATCTAGAGCAATTCCGTTCTATACCATTACAATTCCGTCCAGTCGGTTACATCCTCTTCTATAACGTTACGAAATACACAATCTGAAGTGTAAAAACCTTGAAAACAGGTTGTAATAGAGAACTCTGTATTAAATTTTATTGCAAGATATAGTTCTCCATTATAACGGCAATGTCCTAATTTAAAGTCTACAAGATTATTTCCTCCTCCCCATCCACCTGTCACATTCATGTCTTTTATTAGGTATGAAGCAGAACGAAATAATACGATATCGGCCTTGGCCATCATCGGACTGTAGCCTACACCTGCTCTTAACACATACAAACTTCCCAGGACTCCGGCAGCATCTATTTTATCTGTTAAACCGGAAATAGGAACAAATAGCAGAATCCTACTTCCTGCCCCAGAACTGGTACTGTATCTTAATTGTGTATATCTCATTTTGTCCGTTCCTGAAGTTAAAGCAGTATATTCAACCTTAGACAAGCTATCTACAGTTACCTGCGCTACATTCTGATCGGCCGTTAATCCAATAATTGATGAGGGAGCATTGGTGAATGCAACCTCTGACAATTTTATCTTTTCCATACCCTTGTATTTTTAAGGGGCGATTGATGCGTAATTTGTCCGTACAGGATTAGTTTACTAACTTCACCGACAAAAATGATTTACGCTTATATTCGTGTCAGCACCGATAAACAAACGGTCGAAAATCAGCGGTTTGAAATTCAAAATTTTGCTAATGACCGTAGGCTGGTAATTGATAAATGGGTTTCGGAGACGGTATCAGGCACAAAGGCCGCTAAAGACAGAAAGTTGGGACCACTTTTAAAGAGAATGAAGAAGGGTGATACGCTTATACTTTCTGAAATTAGCCGGTTAGGTCGTAATCTTATGGGAATTATGAGTATGCTTCATCTTTGTATGACAAAGGAAACCTTTGTGTTGACAGTAAAGGAGAAATACGAGCTTGGCAATAATATTAATAGCCAGGTACTTGCTTTCGCTTTTGGTTTGTCCGCTCAGATCGAGCGTGATTTGATTTCACAACGTACTAAAGAAGGACTGGCACGGCGTAAAGCAAGCGGTCAGCAATTGGGTCGGAAGAAGGGCGATAAGAATACACATTATAAACTCACCGGAAAAGAAAATATAATCCGGACTATGCTTGATTATGGTTACTCAAAGGCTGCTATCTGTAGAAAACTGAAATGTAACTTTAAAACACTTGATGACCATTTATTAAGAATGAATGTCCTATGTACCGGCTAAGCTACATGTTACTTTTGCCTATGTTTCATTCATTTATACATTATGGCAAAAGCAGAAGTTTTATTCAAGATCATCCGCAAATGGGAAGGCGGATGGAGTGATCACAAAAATGACAAAGGTGGTAAAACCAACATGGGTATTACTTTGTCTACATGGAAATCATGCGGTTATGACAAAGACGGCGATGGCGATATTGATGCGGATGATCTACGATTGATTACTCCGGAAGATGCATTCAATATCTTCAAAAAGTATTATTGGGACCGTTATCAGGCTGATTTTATACATAACCAGTCCATTGCCAACATTTGTGTGGACTGGGTATGGGCTTCCGGACGTCCTGGAATCACAAGGGTACAGCAACTCCTGCAAATTAAGGTGGATGGCATTGTAGGACCTCAGACGGTTGCCAGTATTAATCTGGCCAACCAGCGCCAGTTGTTTGAAGCTGTCAAGGCGGACCGGATCCGGTTTGTTGAAGAAATCTGTGAAAAGAATCCGTCGCAGCTTGTCTTCCGGAAAGGATGGTTGAACCGAATCAATGATTTCAAGTTCTCTGTTCGCTAAATTCTTGTCCTTTTTTTCACTCTTTTCAGCCTTTAGTTTTGTGCCTGAAACTAAAGGCTTTTTTTATGGCTATCATTGAAGAAAACAGGTTAATGAGTCCCGCTGAATATAATAAGGGGGTGGAAAATTGGACTCATAAAGTTCGGGGAATATCTATAAATATCCTACATCGTACTCATGCTTCAGGCAAACTTCGTAGAGGACTACAAGCACGTTTGCTAAATGATCGTGAAGGTGGACCGGCTTATGTAGGGCTTGGCTTTCGCTTTGAACGTTATGGAGCATATCGAGAATACGGTGCCGGACGTGGATACATTGTTAAAGATGGTATCATTATGAAAGGTCATTCGGCATGGAGTGACAAAAAGAAGCGTCAGGAGCTTCGCTCATTGCGTGTTTCGGAATACCGCATCAGGCGTATGCGCACAATTGACGAACACTATGCGGTTATCCGCCGTACTCCATTACCTTGGTTGGATCCGCCCATTGTAGAAAATATAGAATCATTGGCCGACCTCTCCGGAGAATATTACGGAGACCAGGCACTCAAAAAAGTACTTCAGAAGTTTGATAAAATAACAATCGAGAAACGTTATGGCAAAAAATAACAAAACTGTCAAGAGAGGTGTGTATCTCTATATTGACGGAAAAGAGATCAAGAATGACATAAATTCCATTGATTTGGAAATGAAGCGTCTCCAGCGTGACATTAAGGAAATGACACGTGGTTCCGAAGAATACAACCGCACCATGGCGAAGATAAAGCATCTTCAGGGCATACTCAAGCAGCATCGCCAGGAGATAAAAGGTATCACTACCGAGACCAAGAAAGCAACGATCAGTATCGGCAGTATGGTAGATTGGTTTAACCGCTTTGGGGGTGTAATCCTTTCGGTGATCGGTTTTCTGACCGGTTTTACTCTTGCCTTGCGTGCCATCAGAGATGAGCGCAACAAGTTAGAAGAGTCACAAGCCGGGCTAAAAGCCTTGACCGGGCTTGATGATGATAACATTGCCTGGCTGACAGAACAGGCTAAGACGCTTTCCACCACCATGACAAAAGAGGGGTTACGTGTCCGCCAGTCGGCTGCTGAGATCCTGGATGCGTTCATGCTGGTGGGGTCGGCCAAACCGGAACTGCTTGGAGATAAGGAGGCATTGAAGCAAGTGACAGAAGAAGCGATGCGGTTACAGGCGGCAGCTAAGGATATCACCCTCAATGAGGCGGTTGATTCGCTTACTTTGTCGCTCAACCAATATGGCGAAGCTGCTGACCAGGCAGGACGTTTTGCCAATGTGTTGGCTGCCGGTTCTCAAGCCGGATCCGCCAATATCGCAAGCCAGGCAAAGGCAATCCGGAATGCAGGTACAGCAGCAGCTTCAGCTAATGTTCCCATTGAACAGACAGTTGCTTTGATTGAAACGCTTGCCTATCGGGGTATAAAAGATGAAGTGGCCGGAACGGGATTGAAAAAGTTCTTCCTGGTACTTCAGACCGGAGCGGATGAAACCAATCCTAAAATCGTTGGCTTGGATAAGGCACTGGAGAACCTGAAGAATAAGAACATGGATGCAGGCGCCATTAAAAAGATGTTCGGGGAAGAAGGTTATAACACGGCATCCGTAATCCTTCAGAACACGGAGATGGTGAAGGACTTCACAGCTGCCGTTACCGGTACGAATGTGGCGTATGAACAGGCAGCAATAAACAGTGATACGGCACAGGCAAAATTGGAACAGGCGCGCAATAAAATGAAATTGGCGGCTATTGATTTGGGTGAGAAGTTGAATCCGGCTTTGGCGGTGAGTACAAATATGCTGACTAATGTTATTAAAATTTTGCCTGGACTGATTGATTGGTTTCAAAAGTGGGGCACAACGATAATAGCCTTCATTATCCCATTGGCAACCTATTATGCCACTCTAAAACTAATCTCTCTTTATCATACCACTTACAATGCAATCCTTCGGGGAGGAATCGCCATACAAGCTGCATACCGGATAGCTACCACTGCTTTGAATGATGCACTGGCGGGTGACTACAAGGCAATAACTCGATTAATTTTGCAGATGCGTTCTCACAATATCATAACTCGGACAGTGGCAGCAAGCACGCTTGTTTTTCGGGCAGCAATGGAGACTTTAACCTTTCGTTTTTCTGCCGCAGCTAAAGCAATACGGGCAGCATGGGCAGTATTGGGATTAAATCCTTTTGTTGCCATAGCCACAGTCGTTGCAACCGCAGCGACCGGACTGTATATTTATGCCCAACGCACTTCTGTTGCTGCACGTAGGCAAAAAGAGTTAGTGGATATGAATAGGGAGGCCGAAAAAAGCATCAGCGAAGAAAAGAATAAACTGGATGCCTTGCGGAAGGTACTTGAGGATTCTAAAGAACCATATGCAAAACGAAAGGCTGCATTAGAAGAAATTCAGTCCATTGTTCCGGAATATCATGCCTCGTTAACTAAAGAGGGAACGCTTATCAACAACAATGCTCAGGCGCTGGATGGTTATGTAGAGAAGCTTCTTCTAACAGCTAAACAACAGATGGCAAACACTAAATTACAGGAAGCGCTGAGCCAACGTAGCGAATGGGTACACGAGAACGGTTCGGATGCCATGAAGTTTAAGAATCTTGAATGGGAGATAAATGATCCTGTTAATATGGGAAAGTCTGTTGAGGAACTGGCTGCATCTAACGGGGTATCACCCACTGCGTATAAAGCATGGGCGGCACAGAAAAAACGTCTTGATGGCAATGTGCGTTACTACGAGCAGATGATGCAGGACTATACAGCCCAATTACTCGCTATCAACGACAAGTACAAGACTGTTACTCCAGATCCTTTGTCCCCTGCTACTAATGGCGGTAATGGAGGTACCGAATCAGAAGAAGAACGGAAGAAACGCGTGAGTAAGGAACTGGAGGATCTGGAGACGAAACACATGCAGCAGATGACCCATCTGCAAAAACTGTATTTAGAGGGTGAGATTAAAACCAATGAAGAATATACTGCCTTGCAAATAGACCTGGAGAAAAAGACGTTGGATGAAAAACTAAAAATAGTTGGACTGGAACCCCATGAACGAGAAAAGTTACAGGTAAAGATGTTGGAGGCTCAGATTAAATTTAATGAAGAATGTAAAAAGCTGGATGAAAAAGCTGAAAAGGAACGGCAAAAAGCCGCAGATAAAACAGCTAAAGAACGTCTTTCCATACGTCAGAAGCAATTACGTATCGAACTGGAAGAAGCTACAGCAAACCATTATAAAAATCTCACTTCAGAAGAAGAATTTGCAAAAGAGGTTAATGACATCAGACAACGTTACTGGCAGGATTTACTTGATAACTATCAACTGACAGAGGAACAGCGGACAGAAATAGATAAAGAGCAGGCCGAAGCAAAAACAGATGCCGAAAAAGAAAAGTATGAGAAAACGATGGAGATGCACAAACAATATGTATCCATAGTAGAAAGTATTGCTGCTGATTTTGGTGAAACCATCGGTCAGATGATCGCTACCGGTGAGTTGTCATTAAAAGACTTCTTGAAAGAAACAATTCTGATGGCATTGGATGCCCTGGAGCGTGTCATTGAAATTTCCTGTTTGGAAGTAATGGTTAAGAATCTGGCAGCAACAGCCCCTTTATCATTTATTGGTGCAGCAAAAGCGGCCTTGCAAATAGCGGCTATCAAGGCATCTTTTGCAGTGGTTAAAGGCGTGGTTGGCAATTTTTACACCGGAGGTTACACGGGACATGGAGCCTGGGATCAACCTCAGGGTATTGTTCATTCCAATGAATTTGTAGCCAATCGTTTTGCTGTGGCCAATCCGAATTTACGGCCGATTTTTGATGTTATTGATGTGGCACAACGTACAGGTAATGTTGGCAATTTGACGGCTGAAGATATCGCAGCTGTGGCAGGATCCGGCAAGAGTACGCATACCGTTCCGGCTAAGGCGCCCGGAGCAAGTGCCACAACAACCACTAATGATCCGGCTATGGTGGCGATGCTGGTAGAATGTACCCGTGTGCTCCGCAAACTTAAAAGTCGCTTGGATGATCCGTTAGTGGCGGAGACTTATGTTACCGGTAAACGGGGGATTAACCAAGCACAACGAGAATATAAAAAATTAGAGAATAACAAATCACGTAACAAGCAATGACCGAATTATACATTAACGGACAGTTGGCTGCCCTTCCTGAAGGGTTCAACTTTACATTCACTTCCGAGAATCCATATTTTACCCGTAGTTCCAATTATTCGTTGGATATAGAACTTCCTATGCCGGCTAATCATGCCATATTCGGACATATTAACCGGATGGATGTAACAAAGAAAAAGACCATACTTTCCGCCATGCTCATTGTGGATGCCAGGTGCCTGCTTTATGGCAGCGCAGTTTTATTGTCGGTAGAGGACACATTGGTTAAAGTGCAGCTGGTATCTGGTAATGCGGAGTTTAATCTTCTTACGAATGATGATATCTATATTGATGAGTTAGAGCTGGGAGGTCCTTATATGCCTCCGCAGCCGGGAATCTTTCAATTCTTCTTACCGGAATCAGAAATGAAGGCAGCCTACGGCTCGGTAGATGAAGTGGATGGGGTTTTTCTCCCGGTATTTTATCAAGAAACAAAAGAGGAGAATTTGGTTAATAGAGTTACGTATGAAGAGGGAACAACCAACTTTAATCCCGGCTCTAACATGTTTGTAGGAAGTTTCCAGCCCTACCTACTTACGGTCATCAAAAAACTGGTTGAATATTTCGGATACACCTTTGATACCGCTTTCTTTGATAACAGCTTCTTGCGGAATATCTATATATGCAGTGCGGTAAACTCGTTTCGCATTGAAACAGCATTGCCACACTGGACGGTTTCCGAGTTCTTTGATGAATTGGAGAAATTTCTGGGTGTCATTACCGTTGTAGACGAACATGCCAAAGTAGTACGCTTTGTCGAACTGAATAATTACTTCTCCAATCCTGATAAGGAAATCATTGATCACGCTGCATTGTTGCGTGAATATGCTGTCGAGATAGACGAGGAGAAGAGCGACAAGGATGTAACCTCCGGCAATGTCGGTTATGATCTTCCTTCCACTTCCGATGACGGCTACTTCCGACTGGATCGGTATCTGCTGAAGGCAGCTAAAAAAACGGAATATGCCAACTACCAGGATATGAAAAAAGCCTATGACAGTATGGATAAGGAAGAACGGAAAAGAGTGATATTTGTCGTAGGTAAACGTTACTACATCAACTACAATGAGAATGAGACAGACACACTGCGTGAAGTCAATCTTTATGCCGACCTCATCCGTGACCCGGAGTCTTACGATACGGATGCCGAGCTGAAGATAGTCCCTGCCAAGATTGTACAATATGATCGTGGTACATGGAAACGACTGGAACATAATTTCGATGTGGTGAGAACTGACACCAGCTTAGTTTTGAATATTCCCTTAATCAGCTATTACCGTGAAAATTATAATCCGGATTGGATAATCAGTCCCCAGGGAGAAGCATTCAATATTCAGGAAGCAATCAGCGGTGATGTTGAGTTACCGGAGAAGCAACAAAAGAATGACCGTATGGAGATAGCTTTCAACACCGGAAAGTTCAATCGGCAGAACGTGACCTCTCACGGACAAACCAAACCTTACAGTCATGCTTATCCGTTTACCGACTACCAGCAGAAAACTGCTGCGCAGCTCACTGATTTTCTTCCGTATTCGCTCAGTCTGAATGATGTTTGTCCGGACAGCGTAGGTCATCGGCTTTCTGTTCTGAAGATGTTTCATTCTAATGTTCCCTATACTATCAATTTCCAGGCTAACCGTTTGCCGGATGTTAACAAGGTATTTCTTATTGCCAATAAGCAGTATTTGTGCGAGAAGATTGAGGCGGAAATAGATGCAGATGGGTTGAACAGGGTGCTGAAGGGGACTTTTTACAGGGTAGAATAAAAAATCCCCGTAGCGGTTCATACTACGGGGATAAGTGTCAATAAAACGTCTCTCAAGATATGGAGAGTGAACCTAATTGTTTGCTGATGTCCTGAAGAGCAAAATTAAATGTTTCCAGGTCTTTTTTGCTAAGTGTATAAACTTTGCCTCTTACTTTACTTCCGTTGATACGCTGGCTGAGCCATGCGGTACTTTTACCGAAATATTTTTTAGCAATGTAGCCTAACGGAATAATTTCTGTATAAGGGGCTATTTGCTGTTTTAATGTAACATAGTTGATCTGTTCTTCCGCCTCTGATGCAATTTCCTTGTAGCCATTGATTAAAAAATCGGCTATTGCATCGACATCTTTCTGGTCCGTGTACTTGCTGGTTATTTCGTCAGAGAGCGCAACATATTTCTCCATGGCATCCGGTGTACCGGAGTGAGCGATTTCATGCAATTTCTTTAAATCATCTTTAAGTGCCATAATCGTATTGTTTTATGCTCCCCATGCGGGGAGCTTGTTTAACTTCATTTTTCCAATTCATTCAGAACTTTTTCCAAAAGTGCTATCTGTTTGTCTGTTTCAAGCTTGGCATCCAGGAGCTCATTCATTTTCTGTGTACTCATTTGGTTCCCTGCATTCTTGAAAGTGTGTTCATACATTTTAGATAACAATTTTAACTGGGTAAGTTTTGCAACCAGTTGCATTTTGGTTTCTTTTTCCATATCTCTTCGTTTTAATGACAATGCAAATATACATAAAGTTTTATTTATGTGCAAATTCCATAAAGAAAAGTTTATGTATTTCGTTTTTTTATGTATTTATCGTGAATTGGGGTGGAGAAAAACAGGCTTTCTTTGGGATATTAATTTCAATTTTATATTTTTGTGGCATCTAATGATGCCAGTTGTTTTACATGACTTACATATAGTGCCTTTAACTCTTCATCAGTCAAACATCGCGATTTTAAAGGCATGAGTAGCGCATCTTTTTGTAAGGTGTGCTACTCTTTTTATAATAAGAACCCTGACAAAAGACCGACTAATAAAGCTATGGGAATGGCTACGAGCTGTTTTCTAACCCGGGTTATGTCTTTAAGAAAAAGACATAACTTCTTTGATTATAACAGAAATATCATCATCTATAAAATACATAACAGCATTGTTTTTTGCAATAATTGAAGTTGAAGCGGAGAAATAAAAAATCTCCGCTTTTCTTTTGCTATTTCAAAATAAACCTGCATCTTTGCAGTGCTCTTCATTTTGACAAGGCGAGACTGTTCGCCAACTTTTGCCGTTGGCATTTTTTATGTCCAATGGTATCATATAGTTCCGACCCCCGTGTGGAGTGTTAATGCACCCACTGCCTTGTCAAGGTGAAGAGCAACGGGAAAGCGGAACTTTCTTTGTTTATAAGTTTTCCATTTTTGAGAGAAAGTTCCCTTTCCCGTTTTTAATAATATATTGTTTTATTTTAAATGCTCTTCATTATGACAAAAAAAACTCAAAGTGTCCGCGAACGCTATGTATCCGCGGAGAAGCTCCAGCAAGTATTTGCCCAGCTGGGCATTGAATTGTGCGCCGGACGTAAACAAATCCGTGCAACACAAAGTGAGAAATCCATTTCCATCTATGTCAATGGTGGGACAGTCAATATCACCTTTAATGAGAAAGGGGGTGAGGTATGACCAAAGACGAATATATCGCATTCCTGGAACAACAGAATATGCAATATTACAAGGAAATCCAGCAACTCACTTATGAGAAAGGCTACCTGCAAGGAAGCCTGTTTGTTTTCATCCAACGCTATCCAAGACTGGGCATGGATATAGAAAAAGGCGGTAAGTATTATGAACTCAAAAGGAAAGGCGGTGAACAATGAGCAAGAAGATAGGATTCCGTTCTTACCAGGACAACGGAGAACCGGACAAACAAGACGAATTGGAGAAGCAACAAGCTGAACGGAAGAAAGCTATAGCCGAATTTATCGGCCATAACTATTCGCCTATTGGTACTACTTCGCAGAAGTGTTACAAGACTTCTGCGGAATTGGTGTACGATATATCCAATATCATTGCTGTCCGTCCGGCGGAATTGGCCAAACAACTCAGTGATGCTGGCTATCGTGTGGAATATTTGGCAGGACAGCCATATTGGGTGCTGTACGAGAAGGCATAAAATATAAACGAAACATTTTTTTTACATTTTTTTTGGAGGCTCTTGTCCGTGAGGATAGGGGCTTTCTTTATAATCCGCCTTTAAAATGTTTTGTTTCCTCGTGTACGGCTAAAGAATCTCCTTTTAAATACCTGTTTGTTGTAGCAACATCGCTGTGTCTTGCTTGATCGCGTGCAACGACTATGCCTTCAGAGTTAGCCAAATCGCGAATGCCGGTATCTTTTAAGCTATAAAATTGATAGTTGTTTGGCCACTTTAAAAATGCACGTACTTTATTAAAATATTCTCTGAATATGCGGGAATCCGCTTTGATGGCATTGGGTTTGAACTGCTTTCCGAATAAGTAAAAATGCGATGGGTTTTCAAAAACTTCAAGTTCTATCATCATTTTTATGACGGTATCATTGAGGCCAACCATGCCATCACGTCGGTTCTTACTGATGGTTGAAGATATAAATACCTTTTGCTCCTTAATGTTTATGTCGCTTAGGCGAACATTGCTTAATTCGTCCGGCCGGATAAAAGTATAATACTCCATCATACAGGCAAGTAAGAAATGCCGATTCGTTTCACCGAGATATTCTTTTAATCTTGTTAAATCAGGTGCGGTTAAAGCGGAACGGCGTTTCTCTCCTTCTACTAATGCCTTTATTCGTTCCGTTGGATTGTGATCTATGTATTTCTTTTCTTGTAGCCAGGTGCAGAATGCGGACAGCCATGTACGATAATTGTTTCTGGTTCTGGCTGTTGAGTCCCGATCTAATAATATATAGTCTAAAAAATCACTGATATAACATTGGTCGAACTGGTATATGTAGGTGATAGGGTTGCTTCTGGTAGAGTTGTATTCGAGCAACATGTTCATTCTCGATTGATAGTCGTAGGCTGTTTTCTTTTTCAGCGTGTTGTTACTTGTGAGTTTCTCGATATACCTTATGTATAAAGAGGTAACTTCTGAGAATTTGGCATATTGACGTTCTGTTGATGCTTCAATCCATGGATTCCATCCGCTTCGTAGGCGTGATGTGGCATTAGCGATGATTTCAGCGGCTCTTTTTTTTCGGTCTGAAATTTTAGCGATAGAATCCAGCATGTATTTTTTTCGCCGCATCTTTCCATCTGCGGGATCAAAACAAGTAAAGTCGACATACCAATTTTTACCGGTGTGTAGTTTGGGGAGGGTGTAATCCACTATATTATTTATTGTGGAGCCTTTTCGAGTTTTGGATAGAGACATTTTTTTATACGTTTTTCGAATACGAAAACGTATGATTAAACTTCAGCTATTTCGTTTGTCCGACATTTGTCCGACCTCTTTAATTGAAATGAGGATAAAAAGCTGAAATATAGCTAATTATCCTCATTATAGTTGCGGAGATCCGACTCGAACGAATGACCTTTGGGTTATGAGCCCAACGAGCTACCAACTGCTCCACTCCGCGATGTTTAACGGGTGCAAAGGTACGGCTTTTTATGGAACAAACAAATAAAAGCCATATTATTTTTGCTAAAAAATGTAATAAATGGACTAACTTATTGATAAGTAGTGTTATAACAGATATACTTTTTTTATCCTCTCCCTGTGACCAAATGTTAATAAAATGTGCGTTTTCTTGTGTGGTATGCAGAAAAGTTTTACTTTTGATTCCTATGCTGATTATCAGGATGTTATGTAGGATGTTCCTCTGCTCCGTACTTATAGCCTCGTTTGAACTTTGCAAAGATAATTGTTTGTTTTGAATTTGCAAGTAGTATTTTTATGCTTCTCTAGGTGGCTGCTTCTTTCTTAACTAAAAAAGAGGCTGAACTCAAAAAAATATTTGAGATAGCCTCTTTTCTGTTCTCGTTATGTTATTCACTTAAACCATATTCTTGCATTTTTCTTTATTTCCACCTTTGCGAACTTTCCTAGTTCCGCTACAAGTGCTTTCACTTCGTCTGCTGTTGGCTCTGGTATTTCTATCTTTCTATTGGTATTTCTTCCTAGATTGACCTGCTTGGGCTTACACCGTTTTATATATCCTACCAACTCATCTAAATCAAATTGCATCAACGGCTCTAAAGTAACATAGGTTTCTATACCCAAATCTGCAATCTTTTCCATAGCCCTTACCCTTTCTTCGATTACTGGCGAGTTGCACATCACATCTGGATAAGACCTATTGGTTTCTATAGTTGTACAAGCTACTGAACGATGGAATACTGGATGAGTTATGAACTCTAATATTCTGGAAGGATTTTTGCTTTGAAACAGATATTTGTTGGCAGCCTTATTACAACAGTCCAAAACTATTCTAATCCAGTCGCTAGGTATATCTTCTGCCCACATATCAATACTGCTTCCTACAAAAATAAAGTTCGAGCATTCAAGATAGCTGGTTAATTCAGCCGCATCCAATCTTGGAGCATTTAGACGTGAACACATTTTTTTCATATAACAATAGGTGCAACCATGAAGACATTTACCCTTAATAGGGTTCCATGTGTGTGTCACGAACTCATACATATTGCCTTTACTCTCTTTAATCATAATATATATCATTTACAGGTTATTACTTTTGTTGGGAAAGCCAGCAGGCACTACCCACTGGCTTTTTCTCAAAGGGTTATCCTTCAAAATTACCCCATAATTCAGTTAATTTCTGATTGATAATACTTTCTCTTGTATCTCCTCCAGTTTTACCCTTAGCTTTTTCGATATAGTCTGCATCTTCGTTGCTGATATTTCTGAGGAACCTCTCCATTTTGTCTGTGAAATCAGATTTTCCGTCATCGCCAGTATTGTCATATTTATATATTATCCAGTCGATTAAAATTCTGCTCTTTATGGTTTTTTCCGTGAAATGTTCTTTTGCAACTTCTATTAATCTCTTCCCTCTTTCCAAACCAGTGATATTCCTTAACTCTGGGAGAATTATACCGTTCATAGCGCAACTCATAACCTTTTTATCAAGATTTGCCTTAAAGGTCAGCCATTTCGATGCTGCCGTCAAAGAAAATCTCTTATTTACTAAATCATTCACAGCATCCAACAAGGGCAGTTCTTCGTTCGGGTTCCTCATTCTTGCCCCTTTTGCATAATCCCCGTTATTCCACGGATTAGTATCTATATTGATTGCTGACAGCATTTTAGCTATTGGCAGTTCCGTATTCAAAGCATACAATAACTTAAATTCACCTTTATAACGGTCTTGTTCATCCCGTTTCTCATTATCCGCCAAAAGTCTACAGTGTGCTTCATAGCGATGATTGGCATCCAACAGTACCAAATAATTCATAGCTTCTTCCTTTCTTACAACATTGCCTGTAGTAAAATCAACGACTTCCAGCCCTTGATTTATAGCATCAGTAGCGTCTACCACAATGGCAGGCACTAAATGCCCACATTCTCCAAGTGACTTCATCTTAGCCTTCACAATCTTTTCATCCAAATTACGATTACCGCTTAAACATGCAATCTTCTTACCTTCCTTCATTACTGAGGTTAATGTCTTTACTATATTTCTTTCCATTTAATTTTGCCGCTGCCCTGCGGACTTGTTTTGGTATCTGGCGCACCTGTTAATTTTGTGCTACAAAGATTACCCTTTAATCGAAAAACTAAAAGAAACAAAAAAATACGCATTTTCTGTTCCCCTACTAAAAGCACCACTTAATCTCTGTTTTTCATGTTATAGCCCAAAATCAGACAAAAAAATCCTGCCTACCTATTTCTTGAGTAAAGTCCAATAGAAATAGGCAGGCAGGATCACACCTAGCACGAAAAAATTCTCTTTAAAAATAGAATGAGTTCAGCCTTCTTATCTTTATATCTTTATACCGCTTTAAGATAGCCTTTAGATATTCATCGCTTTCCCTCACACTTTCATTGCTTATGATGTCAGTAAGGTATAATAGATGTGCAATAACCATTTTCTCCTTATCTGAAAGGTTTGCCCCCTTCTTTCTTTTCTCCTTCACCTGCTCTTGGTGGTTAAAAGCGGAAATTATCATCTTGGAGAAATAGTAAGCCAATACGGAAACGGAATCTGAACTCTTACGAGTTATATCTACGAAATGCCCGTTAGGCAAATTAGTCAAGTCATTATTTTCTAATCCGTCATCGCAGAATTTAGCTATGCAGGCTATAGCATTATTGTTATCAATCACGATGTTTTTTCTGCCCACTTTCAAGGTTATACTTATTGGTTCATTGAAAATAGCTCCAAGCATACCACTGCCTGCATAATTGCTATAGATTGCGTCTACAAGGTCTCTTATGTACTCAACAGGAAATTTGTTTATTTCAATCCCTTTCATGCAAATTCCCCAACTATAGTCATAGCAAAAGAGCAACAGATACCAGAACTTCTCACTATCCAATTCCAATGCTTTCAGATAGCCTTGCAGTTCTTTATCCTGCATGTATTCCTCTACTGTGAATTTATGTCGCAACTTACGTGCGTTATACCTTCCTTTAAAAATATCTGGAACTTGCGAAACTGCCATGAAAGATTCACCTGTATTCTCGTTATAATCAAAGTCTGGTGCATATTCTTGAGCTACAGGATATACATATTCAAGTAGTTTATATTCCTCTACATTATATTGGAAAGAAAACTTTTCTATTGGTTGCATCATTGCTTTTTTATTTGCAATGATAATAAAAAAACAGCAAATGAATTGCTTCAAATGCTGTCCTTATTATGATGTCATACAAATATTACTTAACGCGCTTCAATGTCATTGTGTAGTCCTTTCCATCTTCTTCATCTGTATAAGTCCATTTCATTAAAGCATTATCGGTAATACTCATGCGCATTTCTTCAAAACCATCTCCGTCTTCATAATCAATATATATGATTGTATTGTCTGAATTGATTTTATATGTTATTGTTGAAGAATCTTTCCCACTGTTATCTACCCATTCAAGTAAACCTGTTCCATCTGAATAGAATGTATAGATATCACCAATGTCATTGTATTCTTCATCAGAGGTATCACCTGTTACCTCCCATGTACCTATAATAGTATTAGACTGCTTATCATCTTCATCATCATCGTCACTGCAAGCCATAAAATTCACACTCATAATTACGGCAATTACTGCCATTCCAATAAATCTTAATGTTTTCATCTTTATAAATAGTTTATGCCTCTATGTTCCCTATAGATGCTGTTAATAAGTAAGTTCTGAATAAGTGTGAGGAACACAGCGATAGCTGCACACTGTTTTAATAGTTTGCTACATTAGAGAATAGAATATCTGTTTCTTGACTTGTATGTATTATAGTCAGTGTTCCCTACTGACTGTTATACAAAAAAAGAAGCGTGGGAACTATTGTTATTACTGTACTGAGGCTCTCGACTGCCCTTACCCAATAATAAACAATAGCCCACGCCAAACGATATATAATTCACCTGTAAAGATGAGTATATAACATTGACGTGAGCGCTCTTGCCTATTACTTTGGGTAAAAGAATTGTCGAGATTCCAGTACAAAGTAATATATCAAACGCTCTTCGTTAACTAATAAGTCCTTTCAGTGCTAACTCATTAGACCTCTGAAATTGCTGCAAAGTTACGAAAAGTGTTTATAATGGCAAGAACTATTGTTTATTAAAAGTTCATGTTCTGATAAATTGATTCTTAATTCTCTGAACTGTAGAAATACCAATACCTTGTAGTTTGGCTATGTTTCTGATTGAATAGCCTTTCTTTAGTAAAGTTATGGTATCTCTGTATTCTTCCAATTTCTTTTCTTCTGTCTTCATACTGCCTTTCTTTCTTCCCAGCTTTCCACCTTTGGCGATATAGTTAGCCCTTCCACTATTTAAGCGGTATTGTATGTTTGACCGTTCTATGTTTCCCATTTCTGCCAACATAGTAGTCAATACTGAAACAATGGGATTGACCTTGCCATCAGCTTGTAATGTGTAAAGTCCCAAGTTCTGTATATAAACAGTTACCTTTGCCTCATGCAGTACTTCTAAAGAGCGAAGAACCTGCAATGTACTTCTTCCAAGTCTCGAAAGCTCTGATAATAACAGATAGTTGACTGAATGAATAGTGCAATAATTCAAGCAATCTGTAAGAACTTGCCTTTCCTCATTCTTCTTTGCACCGCTTATATGTTCCTGGAATACGTTCACGATTTCTATATTCTGAGAAACGGCATACTTCCTTAAATCCTCTATTTGCCTTGTTGTGTCCTGTCTGTCATTTGACGAACTGACACGGGCATATATCACTGCTTTTGTTTTCATATTATTCAAAGATTAAATTGATAACAGAAAGAAGCGTGTTCAAACCACCTATGCAGACTTATTTGAACACATTCATTTTTTGATTTCATTCTCATACCGTTCATATCTCCTTTTCACTGGTCTACTGTTATTCATCCACTTTACAGGTGGCTTTTCTGCTTCTTGCTTTATAAAGCTTGGAATACATAGAATTATCAAAATAAGCGGTAGACAACCAGTGAACAATGCGATTATCAGCCCAAATAGCCAAATGAATAGTTTCTTATAAAACATGATTTTCAATTTTAAGTAGTTAATAAAAAGGGGATACCCGTATTTCAGAATATTCCCCGTTTCAATCAATCAATAAACCATCTATATTTATCGTCTCCATGCAGAGCGGCATTTATGCCTATTGCCATCTCAGTAGCATTATAAGCTCTATCCAAGAAACTGTCTATATAGCTGTTCTTATTTGCACCTGTCAGTAAATTGTAGAATTTCCACATTGATAAGTCACTTCCCAAGCTGCTAAAGTTCTCATCTTGAATATAAGACTTTGCCACATTATTAATCTGACTGTCAGTTAGTAACATTCTTGGTATGGCTTTCTGTTGGCTCTGTGGTAATGATTGATAAAGTCTCATTCTTCCAAGTAATTGGCAAAATTGATGTTCCGTTAAGTAAGTATTGTCTAAAGTCTGCATCAAATGTATGTGCTTGGCTGGATCATAACGATTGAACAATTCCAAAACGGCACGATATAACTCATTTGTATTAGTGACTTCCAAACATGAAAGATACCCGTCAGTTGATACACATAAGTTCGTACACACCTTACAGGTAAAGCCTATGAATACTTTAAATCGTTCTGCTGTTTTCTTACTGTATAAGTTCGTATGATTGTACGCACGAACTCCACCAATAGTAAGAGTCAACCTGTTACCGTTTACTGTCTCATAGATAGTAGGTATTTCAATCACAAAAGCACACCTTTCGTAATAGATAGTCTTATCACTTTCCAGTAATTGATTGGCAGGCTTATGAATTGCTTCGGGTATTCTGCCTTTAATAACATGAGAGACACGAATATCAGGCAATTCTATTTGTTCACCTTGAAAGAATGTCCTTGCAGCATCTTGCACAGTTTCAATGAAAGCCACATGTGATAAGGTAGCCTCATTATCTTTTGCGAATACAGGGATAATGCAGTCACTCTTTAGATGATCCAAAGTAGCTTCCATAGTATTGGCTTCTATGAATAACGGTCTCTTTTCCTTTGTGGGTTGTTCTTCCATTACTAAAGTAGCGTCTTCTGCATACTCACCTAAATTTAAACTTCTTCTGCTCTGTGGCAAATTGCCAATAACTAAATTTCTCATAATGAATTAATTTTAAATGGTTTATAAATTGATAGGATGAAGCAATGAATATTTTCATTTTTCTTCAAATACCCTAGGGCGGTGTTAGAGGTTACTGTGAATTCGTGCTTATAACTAACTCTACACGCTCTTTCTTGTAACTTTTCAGTTCATAAACCTATGAGAAATAGCTCTATATATATTTCAGCTTTAGCAATGATGGGGAGGGGTATCTCTATATAAGTACCCGTACTTTATCGTGCGCATAAATGTATAATTTCATAGGGGTGGAAGTAGTCACGACCACTACAGAAAGTGGCATCAACATAGTGGCAATGTTTCAAGAATATGCACCGTTCGTTTTTTTACCTGATTTCTTATTTGTAAATTTGTAGTACACAAGAAAGAAAAATATACATGTTCCTGAATAGCTCATATCTCCTAATTATGCTCATTCTCAGGAATTATAATCTTTCACCTTTCAATCTTCCATAGATAAAATTCAGCTAAATAGATTTAATGGTAGTCCTCTATAAGCATTGTATTTAGAGCGACTTTTTCATTTTGTAGGATAGTGGCAAAAAAACGGGGTATTCGGCGTCTACTCCGTCGCTTGCCACTTTTCATTTTTTATATTTATCCCATCTATGCCAACAATATACACTTATCAGGATTTACGTGAATTAGCCTTGAAGAATAACATCAGAGATAATAAAGTCCATATTGGCGTATGGATACAGACACAGGGTTATCGCAAACAAAGAAGACAGATTAATCATATTAGAAAGACATTTTATTTAAAAACACAATGACCACTATCAGAATACCAATCGTACCCAATGCCATTACTACCTTTACGGATGAAACAGAAGAGCACTGCATCCGTTATAAGACAACAATTCAGATAGATAAAGCACCATTGAAGATTTCACCTGAATTGCTTGCCCGATTGATAAAAGCCGCCTCAGAACTTGACCTTACTCCCAAAGGACGGCTTGCAAAAAGGCATAAATACAACCATACATCAAAGTGATTCATCCCTATACAGAAAAAGCCGCAAGCGGGTACATATACAAATGTGTCCACTGGCGGCTTATTTATATCCACTTGATAAAGTACTACTTCACACCTATTAAAGTCTCTACAGTCGTCTCATTTTATCTTATTGGGCATCTCTTATTACCGTATTCCTAAAATGGAGGTTTACCATAAGTAACTCTTAATCTTAAAAAATGAAAATGGTTAATTCTAATTTATAAAGTACTGCACCATTGCTTTGAGGGTGATTGTTTTGGCTTATGTTCAGAATAGCTTTTTTGAAATATTCCCAGTGTGGTTCTTCTGGAAGTGTAGGAAACCTATTAGGCAGTAAAACATCTCTAATATATTCATTAAATTTCAATAAAGGTTCTTTTTTCTTATTAGCCTCCTGTATGTGCATACTCCATTTACTAAAGATGGCAGGTGTAAGTATAGTAAGCCCTTCACATTCTATAGACTGTCCTTTCCTGTTAAATTCATGCCTATTAGGTGGTACTGCTCCTTTGTCTAGGCAGTGTTTATATATGGTATTATATACTATATCTTCACAGGTCTTTTCTGTATTCAGTAAAAATGAATCTTCTAGAATTATGTAGCCCCGTGGTATTGGCTTTATCAATCCCATCTTCTCGCATCTATTCAATAAGCTTGTAGCTTTCTCTCTGCTTATTTTCAAATCGCTAGCTATAGATGATATGTTGGCTTTGCCTTTTCTACTATTTGCTGTATAAATCTTAGTAGTGCCAAGGTCACACAAACAAGCCAAACGAATTAGGAAGCCTTTAATTTCATTGTCAATATCTGTTCTGTAGATTATACTAGGCTTTAGATAGTAAAATGTTTCTGGATCATGGAAGTAATATACATTCTTCTTTCTTCCATCCCCATCATAATGTAAACCAAGAATCTTTTCAATTTCTGCCCTGTCATTCTTATTACTAGGGATTAAAGTCCTTATGGATAGTATATCTGTATATTCTTTCAGCTTTTTAATATAGCCTTCAACTGTGCTTTCTGGTAATTCCAATTCATCTTGTATTCTTTTTTCACCAATGGCAGAAGCATTATCTTTATTACATTTAGTTCGTATGTAGTATAATAGCAACGCTTCCATATTGGCACTCTTACTTTGAGGTATAAGAAGTAGATTCTTGTTTACCGTTATATAATTCATCAGTAGCTATGAAGTTATGGTTGTCAATCAAAACAATCTCTTTCTTTTCTTTTTCAATCTTCCTGTATCGTGAAGTACCAAAATATTTTTTGGCTTCCTTCCTGTTTACAAACAATTTTCCAGTTGGTATGTGTAATATCATATATAAAAGTGATATAAAAGGGTTATACCCTATGGGTATTCGTATATTAATATTATTATATTATCCTTGAGAATCTGACACTTGAAAAACGAGAATCTGACACTTCATATAAATCTTAGTTGGGTTGTGCCTGTGGTGCATAATACATAGTGTACACCTTCTTCTTTATCTGTTTTCTTGTTTTAATATAACCTTTCAGACTAGCCCACATACCAATGCTGACCTTATTGTCTGAAATGCCCTGTAATAATGCTTTTTCTCTGATTTCTTCATACGTAAGTAGCTGCATGATGAATTTGAGGGTTAAAGAGTTGATATATGACGAATCTTTGGTGTGTACGTATCTAGTAGTATTCTTGTAATCTATTGATACAAAGATACTAAACTATAGACAGCCCACCAAATGATAGTACCACAAACTGAAAAAATCGACTAGAAGCATTCATAAAGTGTGATAATACTCTATTAGTATATTTATGTTCCCTAGTCAGTTACTATATATTCTAACGTTCGAGAAATAATTATATCAAACCCATCCGTGTCAATGCCATAATTAGAAGCTCTATATATGTATTTACTTATTGTATCCATACTTATACCTAATTCAAGCCATCCTCTGACTAGCGAGATTAATTTATCTCTATCTTTTGCTACTGATTCATACTTCAATGAGGCTTCGTGATACATAATATCTTTAGTTTCCACTCCTTTATTAATGCTGTCTATTAATTGGGAATATATTGTATCTGTGCTTTTGTCTAGCTTTATTCCTCTAGATTTTGCTGTTTTAATATTTAGTGCTAACTCTGTAAGACGCTTATAAAACAGAATGTCAAAGAACTTGGAGCTTTTGCTTTCTTCGGAGGATTCTCTTTTTTGTTTAATATTATTAAAGCCTTTTAGTTCTTCTTCTAAATTCTGAATGAACATTTTTAGGCTTTCGAGATTGTTTATAGGAGGAACTAATACTGTTGAAGATTGCTCTTCTGTTTTATTTGCTTCATTGAATGCCTCTGCTACCTTTTTAGCTTTATCCTTTGCTGATAGATGTAGATATACTTTATCGATTAGTTTGGTATCTTCGTGTCCTGTTGCTATTATAAGTACTTCTTTAGATATATTCTTACGACACATAATAGTAATAAATGTATGGCGTGCTGTATGCGTATGTATTAAGCTATGTAGAGGCTTGGTTTGTTTGACTCCTTTCTCCTCAAAAGTTATACTTTCATTTAGCCCTGCCTGTTTTGCTACTTCTTTCAAGTATCCGTTAACGGCAGAATTATCATCTCTATAATATTTTATTTCTTTATTTTTATACTTGGATATAATTTCTTTTGCCAATGGCATTAAGGGAATTATAGCTCTACTACCTGTCTTCTGCTGTGTAAGCGCTATAGTATTATGTTCTTCATCGATTTCGCTTTCATCGTTGAAGAACTTAGGCATATCGGAGATGCGTTGTCCTACTAAACATTGTAATACAAATAGGTCTTTTACCTCATTAAGCCGATTTTGCTGTATGAGAGTTTTGGCATTTATTTTACAAGCATATATTTGCATTACTTGTTTTTCTGTTAATGCAACTTTCTTATTATCAGCTAATTCTTTGTTTGATTTATTTTTTGTTAATTCAAAACTGTTTAAGTTGCTATCGAGCCATCTAAAAGGAATATCTACTCTTTTATCTGCTCTTTTTAGTAATGCGAATAAAGTATCTTTGATGATGTTTTTTATAGTTGTGGGGCTGTTGTTTTCCTTTATCAGATATTGTTGGTAGTGGTTGAATGTTTCTAAATTCATGGATTTCCAAGAATTTGAAATGTTGTTATTTTTTAAGAATCTTTCAAATTTCCCTACGTTTAGATTCTGCTGCCTTTTAGTACTTTCCCCTGCTTCCTTGGCGTTTATAATTTGTTTCATTATTAGAGTTGCAGGCTGTGATTGTTTCTGTTCTCTTCCCATTGTGCCTTTATATATGTAGTTTCTTAATATAGATATACTTTCTCCTGACATATCAGGATGCTCACAAAGATAATGTTTAAAATCTATAAAACGCGCCCTTAATTCTGTTAATTTATTATTAACAATAGTGTTGTTTATATTGTCTATTTCTGTCAATCTCATGCTAATATAAGCCTTCTGTCTTTTAATATTCCAGTGTTCTGGATATATTTTTACTCCTGTAGTCAATTTCACTTGTTTGCGATTAAGACGTACTACTAAATAAATGTTAGTTGGTTTTTCTCCTTTAGGTTGCCTTAAATTGAAATTACAACTCATTTCATTCATGAAAAATTGCTCGTTCATAAACTTTGTTCTTCAAAATGGTTCTTAATTTTTGTTCTTTAATTCTGTTCTTATGAGGCTTCCTTTGGGATGGAGGTCTAATTTTTAGCTTCTTCCAAATATGGCTGCGGACAATTTGCTCATTTCCAAGAAATGTTTTACTTTTGCTCAAATTATTAAGCAATGTGCAATTATTAATATATGGCCGTATCGAAGACGAAAGCTAAATTAGTGGATGTAGCCCGTCAGCTATTTGCGAAGATGGGTGTTGAGAATACCACGATGAACGATATCGCCCTTGCTTCAAAGAAAGGTAGAAGAACGCTCTATACCTATTTTAAAAGTAAGGAGGAGATCTATATGGCTGTTGTCGAATCGGAGCTGGACATCCTTTCGGATATAATGAAGCGGGTAGTAGAGAAAGATATCTCGCCCGATCAGAAGATCATCGAAATGATTTATACCCGCCTGGATGCCGTGAAAGAGGTAGTGTACCGGAATGGAACACTCCGTGCTACCTTTTTCCGTGATATATGGCGGGTAGAAAAGGTGCGAAAACGTTTTGATGCCAAAGAAATACAGCTTTTCAAGGATGTTCTCCGTGAGGGCGTGGAGAAAGGGGTGTTTCAGGTTGACGATATCGACATGACTGCCGAATTGGTGCATTACAGTGTGAAAGGTATCGAAGTGCCTTACATCCGTGGGCATATAGGTGCTAAACTGACCGATGAAACACGTGGACAATACGTTGAGAACATCGTGTTCGGGGCACTGCGTAGAAAAGAATAACTTTAATCAATAATTAAAAAAGTATGGGATTATTAGATGGAAAAACAGCCATTGTAACTGGTGCTGCACGCGGTATCGGTAAGGCTATCGCATTAAAGTTCGCTTCTGAGGGAGCAAATATCGCATTCACTGACCTGGTGATTGATGAAAATGCAGAGAATACGGCAAAGGAAATTGAAGCAATGGGTGTGAAAGCTAAAGGTTATGCTTCAAACGCTGCTAATTTTGAAGATACTGCCAAGGTGGTAGAAGCTATTCATGCAGACTTTGGCCGCATCGATATTTTGGTAAACAATGCAGGTATCACCCGTGACGGTCTGATGATGCGTATGAGCGAGCAACAATGGGATATGGTTATCAACGTTAACTTGAAATCCGCTTTCAATTTCGTTCACGCTTGTACTCCGATCATGATGCGCCAGAAGGGTGGTAGCATTATTAATATGGCTTCTGTAGTAGGTGTTCACGGTAATGCCGGACAAGCCAACTACGCAGCTTCCAAAGCTGGTATGATCGCTCTGGCTAAATCTATCGCACAGGAATTAGGTTCTCGCGGTATCCGTGCCAACGCTATCGCTCCGGGTTTTATCCTGACCGATATGACTGCTGCATTATCTGATGAGGTAAGAGCTGAATGGGCAAAGAAGATTCCTTTGCGTCGCGGCGGTACTCCCGAAGACGTGGCAAACATTGCTACCTTCCTGGCTTCTGATATGTCTTCTTATGTATCAGGACAGGTGATTCAGGTAGATGGTGGTATGAATATGTAAGAAAGCGTATGACTGTCGTATACGAGGACAATCATATCATTATAGTCAACAAGACCGCTTCCGAGATCGTTCAGGGAGACAAGACGGGGGATACGCCGCTTTCGGAAACCGTAAAGCAGTATCTGAAGGAGAAATACCAGAAACCCGGTAATGTCTTCATCGGTGTTACCCACCGGCTGGACCGCCCCGTGAGCGGTCTTGTTGTATTTGCCAAGACCAGCAAGGCGTTGTCCCGCCTCAATGAAATGTTCAAAACCAGTGAGGTGAAGAAGACTTACTGGGCTATCGTAAAGAATGCCCCGAAGGAGCCGGAAGGAGAACTGGTGAACTATCTGGTGCGCAATGAGAAGCAGAATAAGAGTTATGCTTATGATAAGGAAGTGCCGAAGAGTAAAAAGGCTATCCTGCACTATCGGTTGATAGGTAAGTCGGATAATTACTTTCTGCTGGAAGTAGACCTGAAGACTGGGCGACATCATCAGATACGATGCCAGTTGGCAAAGATGGGATGTCCTATCAAGGGAGATTTGAAGTATGGCTTTGCCCGTTCCAATCCGGATGGAAGTATTTGCCTGCATGCACGGCATATCAGTTTTGTGCATCCGGTATCTAAAGAAATGATTGAAGTGGAGGCACCTGTACCACTGACGAATCTTTGGCAAGGCTTTCAGATGATATAAAAGAATCTCACCACAGAGTAACACAGAGTCTCACGGAGTTTTATTTCTAATTGATTAAACTCCGTGAGACTCTGTGTTACTCTGTGGTGAGATCTTTGTATCAGAAGCGTGGCTTCACATATTTATCCTGAGAGGAAGTAAAACGTAATCCCGGTATGCTGTTACTCTTTCTTGGGAAGCTGATGGACTTGATAAGCGAATAATCATCCGCATCCAGTGCAAAATATTCGTCCGCATCGGCTGTTTTCACACAAACCGTCCAGTCGAACATATTTCCGAAGATAGACAGGGCATCCTCTTCAGGGTTGAAGGAAGGAACTCCGGTCTTGATCACATCATAAGTCTTATTGTTCAGTACATAGAAGTTGTTATCCATATCGGTCAGGAAACCCAGCGTCTTGCGATCCTTGAACTCCGTGATGAAAAGATACTTCGCATTTAAGCCTTCCGGCAGGGAAATGGCACGTACATACGGGCGCCCTTTCGTCTGTTTCAGATGGAAAAGTTTTCCCTCATTATCCAGAATCAGATAACCTTCATCGTACTCCTTGCGAGTGGTGGGATTACCCGCCAACCGGCGGGCAGGGAATTTAAACCCTTTCTTCACCATAGCCTCTGTGAACAGTTGGCTTTTGTCTGTATCTATCGTATTGGTTTTCATACCGATAAATTCAAGACCTTTCGAGGTGACGCGGAATACATCATCGGGCATACTCAGGTCCACACGTCCCGACATACTTTCCAACAAAGGATAAAGCTCTATCTTGGAGGCATTGATATCCGAAGCTGCCGAGCGGAAGCTGAAATTCGTAAGCTGCACCTCGCGCGGAGTGACGGCAACACCATTGATGCTGTCCGGGAACCGCTCATCCGCCATAAGCTGGCGCATGTAGAAGAACGGGAGAATACTGTCCGTCTGCTCCTGTGTATATACATTGCCGGACTGGTCGCGTCGTACCACGCCTTTACCATCTTCATTGCCCATGGAGAGGAAGTCGCCGAGGACACTACTGTACATGGAGAAAGGAATCTTCGATGGCTTTGCCGCAAAGAAAGAATAACACCAAGGCAACTGCCAGATAATGAGCAATGCAATGGTGATGTATAAGAATATTTGACTAAAACGTTTCATTGTCTTTTTCGTTCTTAATAGTGAATGTATAACCTGTTAATCTTGTTCTCCTGCCTTGAACCGTGCAATGGAGAGCCATGAGAGACTTGCCGTGAGCAGGGTGTAGATTGCCAGCCAGGGCAGGAAAGCGTTGTAGGCTTCCGGTGCCGGAGCCAGGAAGAAGATACGCAACAGCAATACAGAGATTACCAGATTGAGGACGCGGCGTTTCCAGGTCGGTTCCAGGCATATCCATGAAATCAGAAGATAAGCGGCAATACCTGCCAAATACCAGGGAAGAGCTGTCAGCAGAATCCGCGAATAAAGTTCCGGAGCCAGGACGCCTTGCATGTAAACCGTCATCAGCACGTAGTTGGCGGCAAAGCAGATCAGTAACACTACCAGTCCGTAGAGCAGCATCAGGTTAATCATCCGCAGTTGCGGGTAGGGCAGATGCAATGTCAGTTTCAGGCATTTATGGTGCATTTCGGGTACGAATTGTACCAGAGCAAGCAGTATCCCGACCAATAGAGGAATAAATTCCAGTAAATCCACGAATACGGTATCCCGTGACAGCATAACTTCCCAAACGTGTTCCACGCCTTTCATGCTGGCAACACGATTGATGCGCAACATCGAGTATCCGGCAAAACCGAGCGTTACAAGCAGTGCAAGCAACAGATACCAGCGGGTTTTAATCCATTCTTTATAAAATATAGCGTTCATGTTAGTTAATTATGAATTATGAGTTATTAATTATGAATTATGGGTTATGAATCGTGAAGTAGAAACAGACTTCCTGCTCTGCATAGTAATTCATAATTCATCATTTAATCAGTATTTTCCCGTCAGTCCGATAAAAGCATCTTCCAGGTTTACAGTCTCGCATTTCAAATCGCTGTAAGGCATTTGCAGGGCTCTGAAACGTGTTTCTACTTCTTGTTGAGGCAGGAACGAGAAGGTTTCCAGCGTATTTCTGATAAGGGACGGATGGTAGAAGTCTTTATCTTCCGGCATCTTGTAACCCTCGGGCAATGTGCAGGTATAGCGGCGTATCGTGTCCAACAGTTCCTTTACGGGCTGCTGGATGAGGATACGTCCGTAATCCATGATGATGCAGTCGTCTACCAGGCGTTCCATATCCTGAATGATGTGCGAGGTCAGGAAAACAGTTTTGTTTTCCGAGCGGGCATAGTCACGCAGATAGTCCACGAAGAGACGGCGGTAGCCGGGGTCCAGACCGAGAGAGAAATCGTCCAGTACCAGCAATTCCGGATTTTGCGCCAGGATAAGTCCCAGTGCCACTTGCGAACGTTGTCCGCACGACATACGCGAGATGCGCTGTCCGGGAGCTACTTTCAGTTTGTCCATCAGGTCGTAGTACGCTTCTTTGCGCCACTGTCCCGGATAGAAAGCAGAATAAAACTTCTCAATCTCCCGGATGGTCATGAACTGATATTGCACGTGTCCCTCGATGAGCAGGCCGATGTTACGGCGTGTTGAGGGGTGCATGGCCTGAATCTCCTGTCCGAAGATGGAGCATTGGCCGGAGCGGGGTTTCAGGTAACCGCTCAATATATTGATCGTTGTGGTTTTTCCTGTACCATTCTTCCCCAGCAGTCCCAGGATGCGCCCTTTAGGCACGCTGAAGCTGAGGTTTTCGTAAATTAACCGTTTGCCATAATAGTGCGTCAGGTTATTGCATTCAATGATATTCTCCATTGATATCTTTTGTTTTTAGTATTGAACCTATTTTAATTACTCGTTAGCTGCATGGATTGATCTCGGAACTCCTGTAGGTAATTCTGTTTACCCCAAATGGTAACTCCATTTACATGCCGGGGTAAAGACCGTTACATACCGAGGTAAAGAGCGTTACAATACGGGGTAAAGGTCGTTACATCCTGCGGTAAATGCTTTTACCTCTTGTGGTAAATGCTCGGTAAATGCAATGCTTTGATAATTAGATTGCTAACCAATGTTTATACTTCAGGCTATATGCGAAGCTTGAGTCGTTTATAGAAATAGAAAAAGTAGCGGAATCAGTATACCTGCTGCAAGTTCTATACCTCCTCGTCCCCACAAGCCTTTTGGTCCTTTCAGCATCACCATTCCCGTGACGGTAATAATGATGAGTCCTACGGCAAACACATCTGCGAAGTGAGTCCACCATCTTCCGGGATTGTAATGCAGCTTGGTCAGGGCGCTTATCAACGGACGACGTGTCAGCTTCTCGTAAACGGCTTGCTTGGTCTGCAGATTGACCATCAGGTTGGAACCGCCTTTCAGGAATACCTTCATCTGTTTTTCCTTCGGGAAGTAATGTTTGGTATAGTTTTTCTCTTCACCAAGTGGTGCCAGCAGTTTCAGGACATCATCCTTTTTCATTCCGGCCTGCGGGGGCATCACTTCGGTAATGGTATATTCTTGTCGTTCTACCGAGTAATTGGGATTGATCGTATTCCGGTGGTTCATCACAATTCCGGAGATGGCATATATCAATACCATCCCCGAGAAGAAGAATGAGAGGTCCCGGTGGATTGTCCGGCTCCATTTCCGAAATGCGGTTCCCGCCTTACTGAATTTCATAGTTGGCGGCTTCCATATAATAGAATGACAGATAGGGCTTTCCTGATTCGGCCTGACGCTTGGCTATTTTGGCGCGGAAGTCGGCGATACGTGCTTCGGGCGTATTGGCTGTTTCGCCGCGTGCTTTCTTCTCAGTGCTGCATCCGGCTTCGCCTTCACCGTGCTTTTCGGCAGCGGCAGCTTTCAAGCGTGATTCCCATTGTTGCAGATAAGCTTCGTCCACACGTTGTTCTTTCAGGGTTCCGGTGACGCGGACGATGCTGTTGACGCACTTCGTATCGAAAGAGCCCAGTTTGGCTGCTTCTACACGAATGGTCTGTGTGTCGTCGCTACCCATCAGGAAGATTTTGGTGGCGCCGTGCTTGCAGGCATGCGTACATACACCTTCGATGGTAACTTCCTGGTCGGTTAGTGACTCGGCGTTAGCCAGAAGATCGTCTATTTCCATTGCACCGGTGGTCTGTTCGGTGGTTGCGGTTTCTTCGGTGTTCTTCTGCTTGTTGCTGCAAGAAGTTCCGATAAAGAATAACGCCATGATGGCGGCTGCGATTGATAATGTTTTAGTTTTCATTGTTGTTTTTTGTTTTATTGTTAATCATTATTGTTGTTAAAAAGTAACTCCCAGGGATACTTCTATCCGGTCTGTTCCACCACAATTCTTGTATTCCTGATGTAGCCAGTTGGCGGACAGGAACAGGGCATATTGTTTATTAATTACATAGTCTCCCCGTAGCTTGAGGGCTATGGAGGCATGGTCGTCACTCAGATAATCGATGTTAGAGAGCAATGTGCTTCCCACCGATTTCTGAGTATCCAGTCCCGGCAGGGAGTATTCAGACTTCACATTGGTGGTATATCCACCGGCAACGCTCGCTGATAACAGCATTTTCGATACTTTCCAGAGAGATTGTGCCTCCAGTCCGCCACTTGCGGAAGCTATTTCTACGTAGCGTCCGTTATCCTTGTATTCCGGTTTGGTCTGTCCGTAACCCACAGAGGGTAGTAGCGTCCATCCCCAACGACGGCTTCCGTAAAGACTTTGTCCCACCATACCCTTCAATGCTATTTTCTGCGTGGCATTCTTGAATTGATCCACACTACTGATTTTCGGATAAACATTGGCGGTAGGATCACCGAAGATGTTTTCAACGCCTGTATGTTGTTGCAATGCTGCCAATAAGTTTACTCCATATTTCCACTCCCGGTTCTGGTGGGTCCATGCGGTCTCTAATGAAATGTCTACATTCTTGACCTCATTGATGGGAGCGTAGTTAATGCTGACCAATTCTTTAGTCAGATGGAAATAATCGGTACGCAACGAAGCGGAGAAGCCATTGTTCTCTCCGTTTTTGCCTACCGGGAGCAGATCGATACTGCCACCTATTCCCGAACCTGTGTAGCGGGAAGAAGTCTGTGAACCTGCAAAGCGGACATAATCCATGCCCAAACCCAGCATTTGATAGACAGAAGTAGGGCCTTTATCTGCAAGATATTTGATATCGCTTCTCTGGTTATATTTGCGTGCCTGCACGGACAGGCCTAATATGTACTTCTCGCCCAGATTGCGTGAGAGTGCAAGGCTTGCTTTCAAGTCGGAGATGATATTTCGTGGACGCGGGTCTTTGTCACGGTAGGCAATCACTGCACGATAATCCAATTCCGCCCCTCCTGCCCATTTCCCAAAACGGTAAGTATATCCACCGGAGAATTTGTATTCTTCTTCCTTCATATACCCACCGATGGAGTCACCTACTAGATACGGGTAGAGTAATGAAAAGTCGGAGTTCTCATTCCATACTACGTCTTCCCTGCGCCCGTTGCGGTAAGAAGCGGTTCCAAAGAGTCGGCTGTGCTGGTTCAGCACAACAAAGGAATTTACCTTTATATTGAAATTCTTTTCTCCGTTTCCTTCCTGTACCAGGGCTGCACTGCCACGCTCCTCATACAGTCCGTTCACACTGGTGGTGGTCAGACTGAAAGGGCGCAGATTGTAACGGATGGCACTATTCTGCCAAATCTGCTTGTGGAATAAGGCCGTATGGTTATATTCCGACAATAGCTTTTGCTCAATATGGAGTGTGTCTGCCGCCCAGATTCTTATGGGCAGCAGGCACGCTATGGTTAATAGGGTGAGGAAACGTAATCTCATTCTTGGTCTTTAGTTATTGGGCAGGCAATAAAGTGGCGCGTACTGAAGCTTTAAAGTCTACACTTGAGTTATTAGTATCTTGCAGCACTTCACGTCCGTCTTCGGTAGTATAAGAAACTTTGCGGACTACTGCTTTGCCGGCATTTTCAACAGCGGTAGTGTTTTTTCCAATATACGTATAGCTCATATCTAAAGCCGCACTTGTTACATTCCATATATATCCGTTCGTAGGACTGAGATTGACTGCATCAATGATCCATTCATTCGGGAATTTATAGGAGTTGGTTACTGTCATTTCCTTGCCGCTATTCATATAAGTAGGGTTGTATTTGTAGTCGGCTACATATGCATCTGCACTGATACTTTCCGGAATACGGCCGATAGCATAAGCTCTGTTACCCTGTTTGCTTAGCAACCAAACTGTCTTTGTATAGTTGAAGATCATATCCAGATTAGGAACATCAGGGTTGTCCACATCCGGATTAGAAGCTGTTCCTCCCGTATACCATTCGAAGTCAGCGCCGGTTAAATCCAGTGAAGAAGAGAGCGCTTCTGTATGATTGATTGCATTATCGCACAACAGGATGCTCTTTCCCGGTAGTACCGGATGTTCCTTTCCGCTTCCGGGAATGCGGGCTACTACCTGTACGGCCATGGCTTCGTCCATAATGTTAGGCTTATAATCGAATTTTTGAGTTGTTGGGAATTTAGATTCAACCAATACCAATCCATCGGCATAAAGAGTTTCTGAAGAGTTATTGTAAATGCGGATGTATTGGTCACCATTATATTGTTTGTTGGTTTCCGTATTGTATGAACCTCCGGCAAAAATCTCAGCAATCACGAAGTCACCTTTTTCATCCTTGTTCTGTACATAAACAGTCAGGTTCAGTGACACGCTTCCGCCTTTTACTTCTACATTCTGTTGTGAACCTTGAATGTTTGCCTCAGCGGTTTTGGTTACTTCTACATTCTCTTCTTCGCCGTTTCCATTTATTACAGGTTCTGTTACGGTATAGGTATAAGTTGCTTTACCTATGAAGGTTACGTTATAGAGTCCATCCGTCAAAGTTGCCAGCGTACTCTCGGTAGCGGCACGGGTCAGTGTAGCGCCGTAGTCAATGGTTGTCTCTGTTCCGGTGCTCACGTTAGCGAATGTATAGGTTCCCGTTTCAACTTTCAGATTATCTCCGATAGTGTTTTTGATATTTAAACCCATATTTACCTGTGTAGTGGCGACATCGTCATCACTGCAGCTTGTCATTGTAAAGCTGCCGGCCAATAGAATTGCTAATGCGAAATACTTAACTTTTTTCATCATTGATTATTGTTTTATGTATTAATATTAAAATCTTAAATTAGCCTCCATACCGAAGTAAGGATTGGTTGTACGTCTTATTAGTTGTGTTCCTCTATGATAATCGGGGGATACTGTCAGTAGTCTGTTTACGAATAGCGATAAATCCAGATATTTCCCGATTTGCTTGGTTGCTTTCAGATTCAGATTCATTTCAAAGGGAACCGTTATACGGTCAAAATAAGTGTCTCCATATATTGATACCAGGTGCTGCAGTTGTGCATCTTTGGCATCTGCTTCCGTAAACGGATGTATGTTTCCTCCTTTGTCCACGTAACTGATAGGCATACCACTATTCCATAATGGTTGACTGGCGGTATACCAGGTGCATTGTGCGGCCAGTGAAAAAATCATACCTATCTTTTGCAAGTACGTATCAGCCGTGAAGTTGGTGTTGAACTGTTCCTGGATTTTGGAATTTGAATCCCAGTCATACAGGCCTACATATTGCAACTGTTCGCCGTTAATCATGACAGAAGATTCCTTGTATCGGAGTGCATTGTTACTGTATGTGGTCTTCAGCCAAGCACCGGTGACGGTAAACCTTGTGCGTAACGGCTTGATTCGCTGCGTATGAAAAGTGAATTCCACACCTTCTTTGTCTACGCATGTGCCGTTTCCTGTCGTTGCGTAAGTATTGATCAGTGCATCTTCTGTATACGATAAATCTTCCAATGCCGGTGGCCCGGTCAATTCCGAAGAATTGATGGATGAAGTGTCATACTTCTTATAAGCCAGCGTACGGTAATAAGTTTTGTCCCGGAAAGCATTATTCATGTGTTCTTGGAAGTAAGTGATAGAGAATCCGTATCCTTTGTGGTCCACATTCAGCCTTACTTCCCATTTCCGGTTACGTGCCGGTTCCAGGTCATAGTTTGTATTATCCCATTTGTAAGTCATCATATTGATGCGACGGAAATCGGGATTATTATGATAATAATTCAGTTGCACAACATCTACATACAGGTCGTCCGGGTACAGTTGTGCTGTAGTCGGCATTCTGGATAGCCAGCCTATACCACCTGAAATGTCAATGTGCCAATCTTCGTTCTTACCCAGGGCAGGCAAGCTCCATTTTAGGTTGAAACGTGGATCGAAATAAAGTTTTCCCTGCATGGTGAATTTGTCCGACAAGCCGATAAAAGTATTTGTGCGCACACCGGCGGACAGGAAGAATTCATGCTTGCCAAGTGATAGTTTCATTTGTTCTTCTGCATAGATAGATAATTCCTGTCGGGTAGGGATGTCACTGTAGTTTCTCGGGCGGGTAGTAGAGGCGGTCTGTAAGGGGCGGGTAATATCATATACCTGGCCGTCACCGAAGTTTTTGCTTAATTTCCACTCTGCACCCAGTTTCAATGTATGAGAACTCTTCAGCCAATTGAAGGCGAAATCTCCGTTAAGCTTGGCATTGGCATAGAACGGTTTACCGTCGATCAGCATATCTGCTATATAATTATAGGGTAGATAAAGTCCGTCGGCCTCCCCTTCTTCCATACTACTGGGAATACCCATAGGGCGGTCTATGGATATGGTCTTTTGCTCTTTGATCTGGTTGAATTCTTGTGAGACGGAAACTCTGGCCTGTAACTGGCGCAAGAAAGAGTTTATGGGACGTTTCAGAGTCCATTCGCTTCCCAGTGTCATTATATCATAAGATGATTTATAAGAATCTTCTTTGATGGTGACATCTTTATCTTGCTTCACATTATCAAATGAGCCTGTATAGTCGGCATTTATGCGCCAGTCTATGTGTCCGATGTTTGCTTTATAGTTGCTGCCCCAGCGTGCTGAGGCTGTGATACGTTTGTAGTTTTCACGGCTGTCGCGTGGATCTACTTTCGAATCCAGATAGCTGAGGTCTAAGTTTAGTACATTGCTGCCGTTTATAGCCAGACCTTTGCCGACAGAGAAAAGTTTGCTTACCTGGTCTGCTTTAAAGCGGGCAGTTAAAGGAGAGGCCGTGGATTTACGTTTTATGTTTACCAATCCATTTGTGAGGTTTCCGTACTCTACGGAAGGTATACCGCGGATGATTTCCACACTCTCTATATTGTCAGTAGACAGGGTTCGCATATCGACCCCTTTGGATACAAATTGCTTACTACTCGTACTCGAACCATTGAGGTATTGCAAGTTGGCATCTGTGTTTACCGGCATGCCGTCTATGGAAAAACCTACTCCTAATGAGGAGATTATCTCACTGCTGTTTCCTGCTTCACGGATGTTAATCAGATTTGCTTTCCCCATATTAGGGTCGATGGACTTTCCACCGGGAAGCATTTCCAGCAGATCGGTAAAACTGGTTGGTTGTAAGTGCTCCATTGCCTTACGGTCTATCTTTGAAGCACTTGTTACTCCTTTTGATTCTGAAGCAGTGATTACCACTTCGTTCAATGCCATGGTAGATGAAGTAAGCCGGAAAGCTAATGTAGTATTTTTAGAGATGGAAAAGGTCTTTGTCAGCTTGTCATATCCCAGATAAGATACAGTTGCTGTATATTCTCCGGGTGATAATTTGGTGAAAGAGTACCGTCCGTTCTGGTCGCTGAGAGCGCCATACCAGGTTTTATCCGCAGTTTGTAATTGAATGGTAGCAAAACTTAATGGCTCTTTAGTCTGCGCATCTTGTATAGTTCCGGTGAGGGCGTAACCTTGTTGGGCAGAAGCAGATAAGTGATTGATGAACAGTATTATTATAATATAAAGAACTTTGCGAAACATCTCTATCGATTTGTTTGCAAAGGTATGTAGAAAGGAAAAAGTGAGAAATCGCTATTTATAGGTAATTTTAGTGCGGTTCTGTATATTTTGATACTTATTAATAGGTACTGTCTGAAAACGACAAAAGCCATCCCCCAGAATAGACAAGTAGGGGATGGCTTTTGTTGTCAGTGTGCTTACTATTATTCAGCAGGCTGTGCAGGTGTTTCCGTTGTAGGAGTACCGTTGGCAGGAGCTTCAGCTTTGGGCTCTTCAGCTTTCGGTTCTTCTGCTTTGGGTTCTTCCTTGGCAGGCTCAGTGGCTTTAGGCTCTTCAGTTTTTTCCGTTGCCGGTTGTTGCTGTTGAGTTTTCACCGGATCCTGAGCGTTTGCCACGAAAGAACCACCACAAACAAACATAAACAGGGCTGCTACTAATACTAACTTTTTCATAATCATTTGCTTTTTTAGAATTATACTAAATATATTTTATAGTTGAAAGTTTAGGTTTCCTTTTTGCTTTAGGAAGCTTTGCGCTTACGTAAATTATAGTTGCAAAGCACGTGCCAGAAGATAAGAATTTTAGGTAAATGGTTGATAATTAATGATGAAAAGTGAGTGGGGAAGTGTGGTACAGTGTGGAATTGTGTGGAAAGTGTGGAATGGGGTGTGGAAAAATTCCACACTGGGGCTCTGCTCCATACCAACTCCGTAATAAGTCCGTACCTGCTCCGTATCTACACAATTGGAATAGATACGGAGCAGGTACGGACTTGACACGGTTGGGATACGATCCCGAGAGGGCCTTTAGCTCTCTATATTGTAAAGTTTCAGCTTATTGTATAATGTTTTACGGTCTATGCCCAGTAGTTGTGCCGCCCGGCTTTTATTGTTTCCCGTTTGCCGCAGTGCTTCGATAATCTGATGCTTTTCTGTCTCTTCATTACGCAATGGCAAACCTACATGGGAATGAGTGATTTGTTGCAATTCTGTTAGTTCTTTCAGTGTAATAAGTTGGTCTTGTGCCAATAGGGTGGCGCGTCGTACCGCATTCTTCATCTGTCGCAGATTTCCCGGCCAATGGTATTCCAGCAATGCTTTGGATGCTGCATCATCAAACCCGATCAACTGTTTGTCCAGTTCCCGGTTGGCTTGGTCGAGGAAGAAGTTGGCAAAGAGAAGGATGTCTTCTCTCCGGTCCTTAAGTTCGGGCATACGCAGGGTGAACTCATTGATACGGTGGTACAGATCCTGACGGAAAGCTCCTTTCTCGATGGCTTGTTCCAAATCTTCATTCGTAGCGGAAACCAAACGCACATCTACAGTGATTTCTTTATTGGAACCTACCGGACGTATTTTTCGTTCCTGCAAGGCACGTAGCAGTTGTATCTGGACTTCGTAGCTGAGATTACCTATTTCATCGAGGAAGATGGTTCCTCCGTTGGCTGCAACAAAGGCTCCTGTTTTGTCTGTCAATGCTCCGGTGAATGAACCTTTTACGTGTCCGAAGAATTCCGATGCGGCAAGTTCTTTAGGGATGGAGCCACAGTCGATGGCGACAAAAGGCTGTCCGGCACGCTTGCTGAGTTGATGGATGCGGTGGGCTACATACTCTTTACCCGTTCCGCTGGCACCATTGATCAGTACCGACATTGTGGTGGGGGCAACCAGTCTTACATAATTATAAAGTTGCTTGGCAGTATCACTTTCTCCTTCCAGATAGTCGGAAGACGGAGCACCGCCTGCATTTTTCTGATGGGTACTTTCTCCTTTTCCGGAACTGATGGTTTGTTTTGGGGAAGCAACGGGTTGTTTCACAGCCTCACTGATTTTCTTCAGAAGCTCGTCCGGATTTACAGGCTTGGCAACGTAGTCGCTGGCACCTAATTTCATGGCTTGCACCGCCGATTGTATATCAGCATAGCTTGTCATCATGATGAGTGGAATGGACAGACCTTGCTCTCCCAACCACTTCAACAGGTCGATGCCGTCCTTGTCGGGCAGACGCAGGTCGGACAAAATCAAGTCGGCACCCTCCGTTTCCAAATGTTTCTGGGCGCGGGCGATACTGCTGACGGAAGCTACCTGAAAGCCTTTTTTGCCTAACCAGGTCTTCAGCATCATACCGTAAGTAATGTCGTCTTCAACGATGAGTATGGATTTCATTGCCTTATCTTTTGTCTCTTTTAAGACACAAAGGTAAACCGTTTTGTCTGAAAATCGTATATTTGCAAACTTAATTTAAATAAAAAGCGTTATGAAGAGGAATTTCACCGTATTATTAACCATACTGATTTGCAGCGTTACAGCCTGCCAATCGGGACAAAAGAAAGATAGAAACATGGATCAGGAAACTAAATTGAAGATTGAAACAACTGCGGGTGACATTATCGTGAAACTGTATAATGAGACACCGCAACATCGTGATAACTTCATCAAACTGGCGGAAGAGGGTACATACGAAGGTACATTGTTCCACCGTGTCATCAAGGATTTTATGATACAGGCAGGCGACCCTGAGTCAAAGAATGCTCCGAAAGGAAAGATGCTGGGTGCAGGTGATGTAGGTTATACTATTCCGGCTGAGTTTGTTTATCCGAAGTATTTTCATAAGAAAGGTGCATTGTCGGCTGCGCGTCAGGGTGACAATGTGAATCCGAAGAAGGAATCATCGGGTTGCCAGTTCTACATTGTGACGGGTAAAGTGTATAATGATACTACGTTGTTGGGGATGGAGAACCAGATGAACCAGAATCGTCTGACCACTGTGTTCAATGCTTTGGCACAGAAGCACATGAAGGAAATCTATAAGATGCGTAAGGAAAATGACCAGGATGGTCTGATGAACTTGCAGGATAGCTTGTTTGCACAGGCTGAGGCGGAAGTTGCCAAACAACCGGAATTCCACTTTACACCGGAACAGGTGAAGGCTTATACTACGGTAGGTGGTACTCCGCACTTGGATGGTGAATATACTGTGTTCGGCGAAGTGATCGAAGGCATGGATATAGTAGATAAGATACAACAGGTAAAAACGGATCGTAGCGACCGTCCGGAAGAGGATGTGAAGATCAAAAAGGTGGTAGTATTGGACTAACTGTTGGTGAAATTAGTTCAAAACGGAAAAGAAATGAGCAAAGTGATTAAATAGTACTATCCGAATTCTCCTCCTCCGTCGGAGGAGGAGTACCCGAAGGGGGAGGTGGTAGGTGAGAAAAGAATTCCTCATTGATATGATTCATAGGTATTTTTTGCTTTACCTACCACCCCGCCCTCTGGGTACTCCTCCTCCGACGGAGGAGGGGAATTGAGATACTCTATTTACTTAAATATTGGAATGATCATTCAGCTCATAACCCTACAGAAAGAAATTCCTTTCTCCGATAAGTTACAATCTCTATTTTATGAAAATTAATAAACATATTCTCCCTAATGGTCTGCGACTGGTGCATTACCAGGATCTCAGTACTCAGATGGTAGCACTGAACATCGTCTATGATGTAGGTGCCCGGGACGAAGATCCCGAACATACCGGCTTTGCCCATCTGTTTGAACATCTGATGTTTGGCGGTTCTGTGAATATACCCGACTATGATGCTCCTTTGCAGTCGGCAGGTGGCGAAAACAATGCTTGGACGAACAATGACATTACGAACTATTACCTCACCGTCCCCAAGTCGAATGTAGAGATTGGCTTCTGGCTGGAGTCCGACCGTATGTTGGAACTGGCATTCAGTGAACAAAGCCTTGAAGTGCAGCGCGGTGTGGTCATGGAGGAGTTCAAACAGCGTTGTCTAAACCAGCCTTACGGAGATGTGGGACATCTTATCCGTCCGTTGGCTTATGAGGTGCATCCATACCGCTGGCCTACCATCGGGAAGGATTTATCGCACATCGAACAAGCTACACTGGAGGAAGTGAAATCATTCTTTTACCGCTTTTATGCACCTAATAATGCCGTGCTTGCCGTTACCGGAAATATATCATGGGAAGAAGCTGTTCGATTGACAGAAAAATGGTTCGGCCTGATTCCCCGCAGGAATGTGCCTGTGCGACAATTGCCGCAGGAACCCGTACAGCCGCAGGAACGCAGACAGGTAGTGAAACGTCCTGTTCCCTTGGATGCGCTGTTTATGGCTTTTCATATGTGTAGTCGCGAGCATCCTGATTACTATGCTTTTGATATTCTTTCAGATATCCTTAGTAACGGACGCTCCAGTCGCTTGAACCGTCGGTTGGTGCAGGAACAGAAATTGTTCTCCGGTATAGATGCTTATATTTCGGGAACGCGTGATGCGGGATTGCTGCATATTAGTGGAAAACCGTCAGCCGGAGTGTCACTGGAACAGGCTGAGGCCGCTGTACGTAAAGAGTTGCAGGAGTTGCAGCAAGTGGCGATGGAAGAACAGGAATTGGAGAAAGTAAAGAATAAGTTTGAATCCACCCAGATATTCGGGAATATCAATTACCTGAATGTAGCTACAAATCTGGCATGGTTCGAACTGACCGGGCAAGCGGAGGATATAGACCGTGAGGTAGAACGGTATCGCGCAGTGACGGCAGAACGTCTGAAGACAGTTGCACAAGAGACTTTTCGTGAGGAAAACTCGGTGGTATTATATTATGAGAAAGATAAATGAATAGATTAATTGCTATATACAAGGGGCATTATAAAGCCCTCTTTTACTTAGGACTTCCCATCGTTATCGGTCAAATGGGGGTCATTGTTCTTGGATTTGCCGATACCTTGATGGTGGGACATCACAGCACGGCCGAGTTGGCTGCCGCTTCTTTCACCAACAATCTTTTTACACTTTGCATTATTTTCAGTACCGGTTTCTCTTATGGACTGACGCCTGTGGTGGGTGAGTTCTACGGTAACCGTCGTTTCATGGAGGCTGGACAAGCTTTGCGCTCAAGTCTGCTTGCCAATGTGTTGGTAGCACTGTTGCTGACGCTTATTATGACTGTCGTCTATTTCTGTGTGGAATACATGGGACAACCCGAGGAACTGATTCCCTTGATAAAACCTTATTTTCTGGTTCTACTTGCATCCCTGGTATTTGTCATGCTGTTCAATGGCTTTAAGCAATTTACGGATGGTATTACTCAAACGCAGACTGCTATGTGGGTGCTTCTTGGTGGAAATGCGCTGAATATTGTCGGCAATTATGTGCTGATTTACGGAAAGTTCGGTTTCCCGGAATGGGGATTGCTCGGTGCGGGTATCAGTACCCTGTTCTCACGCATCGTCATGGTTATTGCTTTTGCATTGATTGTTTTTCGTAGTCGGAGGTTCCTGAGATATAAAGTAGGGTTCTTCCGCTTGGGATGGTCGAAACAGATGTTCAGGAAATTGAATGGACTTGGGTGGCCTGTCGGTTTGCAGATGGGCATGGAGACGGCTTCATTCAGTCTCAGCACGATAATGGTCGGTTGGCTGGGAACTATTGCTTTGGCGTCGCATCAGATTATGCTCACTATTTCTCAGTTTACCTTTATGATGTTTTATGGGATGGGGGCGGCGATTGCCGTTCGCGTCAGTAACTTCAAGGGGCAGAACGATATGGTGAATGTACGCCGTTCGGCATATGCCGGCTATCATCTCATCTTGGCAATGGCGGTGGTGCTTCTGAGTATCGTGTTTCTGTTGCGCAATCAGGTCGGGGGCTGGTTTACGGATAGCGTGGAGGTTTCTGCCATGGTATCTTCTTTGTTCCTTCCATTCCTGGTTTATCAGTTTGGTGACGGACTGCAAATCAGCTTTGCCAATGCCCTGCGTGGTATTGCCGACGTAAAACCGATGATGTTCATTGCATTTATTTCTTATTTTGTTATATCTTTGCCTGTAGGATACTTATGCGGTTTCGTGCTGGGCTGGGGTACGGTCGGTGTATGGATGGCCTTCCCGTTCGGACTGACTAGTGCGGGTATTATGCTCTGGTTGCGTTTCCGCTATAAAACGAAAGATAAATGAATAATGTCTCCAAGAAGAAGATAGCTGCCGGTTATGCTGTCCTGCTGGCAGTCTTGCTTTATTCCCTGTTCTTCGTGCACCGGGAAATGGAGAATCTTATGAGTTCGGATAATAGTGATATTCTGCGTACGGACAGTCTGATAGGGCTTTTGAGAGAGAAGGATGCTAATACCGTCCGCCTGCTGCGTACACTGAGCGAAGCCAATGACAGCATGATTTCAGCCCGTGAAGTGGAACAGATTATTGCCGAACAGGATACTATTATCACCCAACAACGTGTACAACGCCGGGTTATTGCCCGTCGCGATACGGTTGTGACACAACCCAAGAAGAAAAGTTTCTTCCGCCGTTTGGGAGAAGTCTTTGTCCCACCACGCAAAGATTCAGCTGTTCAGGTGCAAACAACCCTTGAAGTTGCTACGGATACTGTACTCGATGCTTATAATCCGGTTGATTCCCTGCACGCGAAGCTGCGCACTGTTGCCCAACAGAAGAGGGCTACCAATAGTGTGATGCAGCGTCGTAAGCGAACTTTGCAACGTCTTGATCATGCACTGAGTGCTCGTATCGACAGTCTTTTGAAAGGATATGAACAGGAAACCCTGATGCGTGCCCGCGAAGAGGCTGAGTATCAGAAAGCTGTTCGGCATCGTTCTGCAACGATTATTTCGGGTATTGCTGCCGGGGCTGTTGTGCTGTCCGTTATCTTTCTTGTCATGATCTGGCGGGATGTCACCCGTAGTAACCGTTATCGGCGTCAATTGGAAGAAGCCAATCGTTTTGCCGAAGAGTTGCTTGCCTCCCGCGAAAAGTTGATGCTTGCCATTACCCACGATTTCAAGGCTCCCTTGGGTTCCATTATGGGATATGCTGACTTGCTCTCCCGGCTCACCGTTGACGGAAGGCAACGCTTCTATCTCGACAACATGAAAACTTCTTCGGAACACCTGCTGAAGCTCGTTACCGACTTGCTCGACTTCCATCGCCTCGACTTGAATAAAGCTGAGATAAATCGTGTTACTTTTCATCCTGCACGCTTGCTGGAAGAAATCTATGTCAGTTTCGAACCACTGACTTCTGCCAAAGGATTGTCTTTGAAGTGTGAGATAGATCCGGAACTGAAAGGAGCTTTTATCAGTGATCCATTGCGCTTACGCCAGATTGTCAATAACCTGCTCTCTAATGCAGTGAAGTTTACTTCAGAGGGCGGCATTACCCTGACCGCCTCTTTTGTGCCGAAAGGCGATTCCGTTTTTCCCGGTAACCATTTGAAACTCTCTGTTATCGATACGGGAAAGGGAATGGATCCTGGTGACCGTGAGCGTATTTTCCAGGAATTCACCCGTCTGCCCGGAGCACAGGGAGAGGAGGGATTCGGACTGGGACTGTCCATTGTTCGTATGCTGGTGCAACTGCTGGAGGGACGTATTGAGGTGGATAGCGTACTCGGAAAGGGGAGCACATTCACGTTACGGGTACCTCTGTATCCGGTGGCATTGGATAATGACACTTCCACCTTGAATGAACAACCAAGTGAGGACTCACAAACTCAGATACCTGCATTACATATTCTCTTGATTGATGATGACCGCATTCAGCTTACTCTCACTGCTGCCATGCTTGCACAGAGTGGTATTACTTCCGTGACCTGCCTGCAACTGGATGAACTTTTGGAAGCCCTCCGTACTGATACTTTTGATGTGCTGCTGACCGATGTGCAAATGCCTGCCATGAATGGTTTCGATTTGCTGAGGCTGCTGCGTGCTTCGAATATCCCGCAAGCCAAGACAATTCCGGTGATTGCCGTTACTGCCCGTAGTGATATGAAGCGTGAGGAGTTTCTGCAACATGGTTTTGCCGGAAGTCTGCATAAGCCGTTTACGGTGAATGAATTGCTTGCAGAGATTGGTGTGCTGCAAGCGGATATTGCTACTGTTGATGCCGCCCCTTCTTCTACCTTGAATTTTTCCGCCCTTACCGCTTTTTCCGGTGATGATCCGGATGCGGCAAAATCCATACTGGAAAGTTTCGTCACAGAAACACGCCTGAATGTTGACCGCTTGCGACAGGCATTGGAAACAGAAGACACAGATGGCATTGCCGCTATGGGCCATAAGATGCTTCCTTTGTTTACTCTGTTGGGAGCCAATGATCTTGTTACTTTATTGAAAGAGCTTGAAGCCTCACGTGGAGTACCTTTTGATGAAAAAATAAAAGAGAAATCGCTTGCTGCTCTAAACCTGATAGAAGATATACTTGAACAAGCCTTCCTTTTTATTTCGTCTGCTTAAACATCCCTTTCCTCTGCTTGGCCGGTAGCTTAAAGTACTGCCTCAGAAAAAGTTTATGTTTATATACGGTTGTTGCCACTTCCATTATCTGATCCCGTAATTTCAGGATAGGTTCCCTATATCTTTCCGGTGCGGTGCGGATGCTATTGATCGCACTATCTGCCCGGTTTATCAATTCCTCAGGGACATCTACCATCGCCTGAATTTCTGCATCCGGTTTCAGGGGCTCAAATGCCTTATTCCGGTAACGGACGAATTCATTGATGGCGTCCGTAGCTTTTCCCTGTAAATCCATTGCCATATTGTAAGCATTCAGAATCTTCTGGTAGCCGGCGATGCGGATGTTGTTACTCGTAAGTTCCAGCATATAATAAACCAAATCATTACTTCGTCCGTTCGATAACATGCGCTGTCTGACACTTACCAGCCTTTCCAGTGTATCCTGCCGTGCATATAGCGCCAATGTATCCGCCCAATAGAACACCGGTACTGAGCGTTGTTCATCTACAACTCCTGTATCAAACTCTTCATAGCTCAGTGGACGTTCGCGGAACTGGAACATCGGATCGAAAGGCATGTGTGTTTTCAGTAATGTATCCGGTAACAGCTTGCAGAAACGATGATTCGGGGAAGGAATGAACTGGTAGTTTTCCACAAATCCAGCGCCCCATGTAGGGTCAAACATATACCATTTCCCACTTACTTTGGCTGCGCACCATTCATGTGGGTCGGGCAGTAAGGCACCGTCCCTGCGGTTATAGCCATCAATAACATAAGCATCCATTCCCGCTTCCTTCACCAGTGCTTTAAAAAGTAACGCATAATCCTGGCAAATACCTTTGCGTTCGGATAATATTTTTTGTATTTCTTTCGTCTCATCCGCTTCCTCGTTGCGAGAAGTATAGGTTATGTACACATTGTATTTAATATTTCTTGAAACCCAGGTGTAGATGGCGCGTGCCAGTTGGTCGTCTGTGCTGAGATGCTGTTTCAAGTAAGCTACAAGAGAAGAAACGCTCCTTCCGGCAGTTTCGGGTGCTGCAAGTGCCACGGAATCGGGAAACGTAAGGCGTTCAGGCATTATGCTGTCAGGAGATGCTTTTGATACAGCTGAAATTGAAAAAGCCTTATCCTGCGTGGCTGTATTACGCCATGCAGAAGACAATTTACTGAAAGGAAAGAGGAGGCAGAGGGCGAATAGCCATACCGTGAGCCTGTCTGTTGATTGCCGGAACATACTTGTCATATCTATTTGATGGAAGCAAAGGTAGGGGATTTATTGATAAACAGCAAGGATAAATATTGAAAAATATGTGCAAAGGGAAATTTTGTGAGTAGTGTCTCTTTCATGATCTTGAACATGCCCTTGATCATGCCTGAAAACCTTCACTCATATGTACGGTATGACACCGTCTGACTGTCGTTAGTGGGTACGTGAGAAAGTGAAGTAATTTTCAGACGGGCGTTGAATATTGGCAACGACCCTCGTGGTATAAAGTGCCGGATAGTGGAATAAATAGCCTTTTTGTCTTCTGCATCAACCAAATGTCGTTGGAATTTGTTTACTTTGTAACGATTTAAACACTGACTATCGATTGACGTCCTAATGAGAAGAAAATGGTTAAAATGGGTAGTGTGGATACTACTTACCCCTATCATATTATTTGCAATACTGATGGTATTGCTTTATATCCCTCCCGTACAGAACCTGATACGGAAGCAAGCTACTGCCATCGCATCCGAGGCAACGGGTATGGATATATCTGTTGAACGCATTGACCTCCGCTTTCCGCTGAACCTTTTGGTACGTGGTGTGCAGGTTATTCAGCCTATACAGGCAGATAAACAAATATCCTCAGCTCCCGGTGACTCTCTTGCCGTGAAACAAACTCCTGATACTTTGCTAACCCTGGAAAGCCTGAACGTGCGCGTGCAGGCATGGCCGTTGATACGTGGGCAAGTAGAAGTGGATGAGGTAACCGTGAACGGAGTTTTCCTGAACTCTGCCGATCTGATAGAGGGGATCCGCATACGTGGTGTATTGGGACGTTTCTTCCTTGAAAGCCATGGCATAGACCTGAAGAAAGAGGATGCCGTCATCAATCGTGTGGAATTGAGTGATACTCATATGCTCGTTGTGATGAATGATACTACCACTGCCGAACCGGACACTGCGACTACCGCCCTTAGTTGGAAAGTAGCCTTGCACAAGTTGGCACTGAAAAACGTTTCCGTTGATTTGCAAATGCCGTTGGATTCCATGCGTCTTGCTGCCCGTCTGGGTGATGCAGAGGTAGATGATGCGGTTGCTGACTTGGGCGGACAGATGTACGGTCTGAAGAAATTTGAATTGAGCAGTACTACGGTGAACTATGACACGGGCAGCCAATTGCTCAGTGCCATTAATAGTCTGATAGATACCGGTAGTCTTGCGGCTACTGATAGCACCGGTGTGAAACCTGCTCCCGGATTTGATGCTTCGCACATTGCCTTGCGGGATATTCGTATTGGGGTGGACTCTGTGCTTTATCATGGACGGAATATCAATGCCGTTATCCGGGAATTCTCCATGAACGAGCGTTCCGGTTTGAGCGTCACTTCACTGACGGGAAGGGTATATGCTGATTCCACAGTCATTCAGGTGCCTTCCTTAAAATTACTTACCCCACACAGTGAAATGGATTTCACTGCCCAGACTTATTGGGAACTGGTGGAAATTCCCACTTCCGGACGACTCTCCGCTCGTTTCAATGCCCGCATCGGCAAGCAGGATGTGATGCTCTTTGCTGGTGATTTACCTGATACATTCAAGGATGCATATCCTTTCCGCCCCCTTACTATCCGTGCCGGTACGGAAGGTAACTTTAAGCAGATGCAGATTTCCCGCTTCAACATCGATCTGCCGGGTGCTTTTACCTTGAATGGTGGTGGTGAAATTTGGAATCTTACCGACAGTCTGACGCGCAACGGAAGCATTGACTTCGATATCCGGACACAAAATCTGAATTTCCTTACCGGACTGACAGGCGTCACTCCGGATGGCTCCATAGTAGTGCCGGACAGTATGCATTTGGCAGCACGTCTTGGCATGGATGGACCTAAGTATGATGCTACGCTTAAGTTGAAAGAACGTGAAGGGCTATTGAACTTGTTGGCGCACTATAACACTGCCACTGAAGCTTATCAGGCAGACCTTCATGTGGACGCCTTGCAAGTACACCACTTCTTACCTAAAGATTCTATTTATACCCTTTCGGCTAAGGTTGCCGCTAAAGGAAAAGGATTCGATCCCGCCAACCACCGTACCGTGGCTGCTGTACAAGCTTCTCTCGGCGAATTACAATACGGACACTGGAATATTTCCGGTATTGACCTGACAGCCGGATTGAAATCCGCTCTAGCCACTGTACACATGACGAGCGACAATGCCCTGCTGAAAATGCAGGCGGATGCCGATATGCGCCTTGATCGTAAATACCTGGATGGCAAGGTGGCTATGAATGTGGAGAATGTCGGTTTACATGAGTTAGGAATTTCTCCCAAGCCGTTGAAGCATCCTTTCGCTTTCACTCTTGGTGCCGAAGCACGCCATGACTCTATCAAGATGAGCATGGATGCAGGCGACCTCGACTTTCAGTTCCGTGCCCGTAGCACACTGAAGAAATTGCTGGAACAAGGTACTGCCTTTTCTACGCTTCTTACCAAGCAGATAGAATTGAAGCAACTCGATCATGCAGAATTACGGAAAGCACTGCCCTCAGCCGGTATGCAACTGAAAGCCGGTAAACAGAACCCTGTCAGTTATTTCCTGGCAACTAAAGATATTTCTTTTGATGATTTTGTGTTGCGTTTCGGCACTACCCCCCGACGAGGTATCAATGGGCGTACTGCTATACATGGTTTGCGTATGGACTCCCTGCAACTGGATACTATTTTCTTCGCTATCAGCCAAGATACTGCACGCATGAAGTTACAGGGTGGTGTCATTAATGGTCCAAAGAACCCGCAGTTTGTCTTTCGCAGTACACTGACGGGTGAAATCCGTAATGAAGATGCCGAACTGACCTTGAATTATGTGGATGCGAAGGGAGATACCGGACTCGATCTGGGTATCAATGCCCGTCCTTTGATAGAGGGCCGGGGTAGGGGTAATGGTATTGCCTTCCGCTTGACACCTGCCGAGCCTATTATCGCTTTCCAGAAGTTCCGCTTTGTAGATAACAGCGACTGGATTTACTTGCATAAGAATATGCGCGTTTATGCCAATGTGGATATGGATAGCGACGATGGACTTTGCTTCCGCATGCAGTCCGACCGTTCCGACACCGTTTCCTTGCAGAATATCAATTTGGAACTCATACGTTTCCGCCTGGATAAACTGAGCGGTATTCTGCCATATATGCCCCGCATCACGGGACTTTTCTCGGCAGAAGCCAACTATATACAGACCGCAACCTCACTGCAAGTTTCCGCTGAGGCCGGTGTGGAAAAGCTGACTTACGAACGCCAGCCGGTAGGTAACATCGGATTGGGTGCCACTTGGCTTCCGGGTGATAAAGGTACACACTATCTGAATGCCTATTTCCGGTCGGGAGATCAGGAGGTAATGACCGCTGATGCCGTCTTGACCCAGAAGAATGGGCGCGATTCGGTTGAAGTCAACACTACTTTTGAGCATTTCCCACTCTCGCTTGCCAATGCTTTCATGCCCGACCAGGTAGTTGCCTTTACCGGTGACATCGACGGCGGACTCTATATCAGCGGTGCCATGGAGAAGCCTAAACTGAGCGGTGACCTCTCATTGGACAGCGTGTCCGTCTATGCCCGTCAGGCAGGTGCACGTTACTGGTTTGACAATCGTCCGTTGAAGATAGAGAATAATCAACTTATCTTTAATAAGTTTGCCATATACACCACCAGCCGGAATCCCTTTACGATAGACGGGAACGTGGACTTCCGCAATATGGAAAATCCGACAGCGAAGTTGAACCTGCGTGCACAGAACTACACTTTGCTTGATGCTCCCCGTACCAAGGAAAGTATGATTTACGGCAAAATCTTTGTAGATTTAAATGCTACTGTACGTGGTCCGCTGGATGGACTGACCATGCGTGGAAACATGAATCTGCTGGGTAACACAGATGTGACCTATGTGTTGACTGACTCTCCTCTGACTGTAGAAGACCGTTTGGGTGAACTTGTCACGTTCACTTCCTTTACGGATACTACTTCGGTGCAGGCAACTGAGGTCCCCACCATGTCGCTCGGCGGTATGGACATGTTGATGTCTGTGCACATCGATGATGCCGTACGTTTGCGTGCTGATCTTAGCCCCGACCGCAGTAGTCGTGTGGAACTGGAAGGTGGAGGTGACCTGAATCTGCAATATACTCCGCAAGGAGATCTCACATTGTCCGGTCGCTATACGTTGATAGGTGGTATGATGAAATATGCCCTGCCCGTTATCCCGTTGAAAGAGTTCCAGTTTGTCAATGGAAGTTATGTGGACTGGACGGGTAATCCGATGAACCCTTCACTCAACCTGACTGCTACGGAACGTGTCCGCGCTTCTGTATCCGATGGCGATGACGGCGGTTCGCGCATGGTGAACTTCGACGTTTCCATCAGCATCAAGAACCGTTTGGAGAACCCTGATTTAAGCTTTAATCTGAGTGCTCCCGATGATGCTACCGTACAGGGCGAACTGGCAGGAATGAGTGCCGATGAACGAAGCAAGCAAGCCATTACCATGCTTGCCACAGGTATGTATCTTTATAACAGCGGAAAAGGTGGTGGCTTAACTATGGGTTCCGCACTGAACAGCGTGCTGCAAAGTCAGATTAATGCGCTGACCGGAAATCTGAAGAACGCTTCTCTCAGTGTCGGCATTGAAGACCGTACCGCTGCTGAAACGGGTGATAAACAGACGGACTATAGTTTCCGCTACTCTCAGCGTTTCTTCAATGATCGTATACAGATTGTAATCGGTGGAAAAGTATCCAGTGGCGCTAATGCAACGAATGACGTGGAATCATTCATCGATAATATTTCTTTGGAATATCGTTTGGACAATAGCGGTACACGCTATGTCCGCGTGTTCCACAATAAAAACTATGAAAGTGTGCTCGATGGTGAGATAACCGAGACAGGTGTCGGCCTTGTGCTTCGCCGTAAGATGGACCGCCTGAGTGAGCTGTTCATATTCAAGAGAAAGAAGAAAGTAGAACCTGTGAGCGAATAGTGTAAAAGAAATAACAATAGCGCAATTTAAAGAATCAAAATGAAGAAACTCGTATACATCCTCCTTGCAACCCTGCTTCTGGCAGCCTGCTCCACTACTAAGCACCTGCCCGAAGGCGAAGTGCTCTACACCGGTCAGAAGCCGATGATTGTAGAGAACCGCTCTGATACCAAGGTAGGCGAGACTGCTATGGAAGAAGTGGAAGCCGCCCTTGCCAAAGCTCCCAATAACTCCCTGCTCGGTAGCTCCGAATACCGCATCCCTTTTCCATTCGGACTGTGGGTGTATAATGGTTTTGCGAAGTACAAAAAAGGTTTTGGTAAGTGGATATTCAATCGCTTTGCCGCCACCCCCGTGCTCATATCTTCCGTTAATCCGGACATCCGGCAGAAAGTAGCGACGAATATCCTGCATGATTATGGGTACTTCAATGGCACGGTAAGTTATCAAACTTTCGTTAATCCTAAGGACAGTCTGAAAGCTAAATTGCAATACACGGTCGATATGCGTAACCCGTACTTCATTGATACCGTATATTATCGGGGATTCAATAGTACGACGATGCAGATTATCAACCTTGGCCGCCGGCGCTCCCTGATCAGTCCGGGTGAACAGTTCAATGTTACTGATCTTGATGGTGAACGTACCCGCATCAGCGGTTTGCTGCGTAATATGGGGTATTATTATTTTCGCCCTGACTACCTGACTTACCAGGCCGATACAACTCTCGTTCCCGGTGGGCACGTCAGCCTGCGCATGATTCCTGTTCCCGGTATGCCGAAGGACGCCGAACGCCCTTTCTTTGTAGGTAAAACTAATTTCTACCTCCACGGCCCGCAAGGACAAATGCCCAATGACAGTCTTTACTACAAGACTTTCTGGATACACTATTACGATAAACTGAAGATACGTCCCAATATGCTCCACCGTTGGTTGAACTACCAAGGTTACCAACGGAAACGCCAGGAACTGGACAAGGGAGGTATGCGCCGTCGTCCGGAAAAGCTATATAGCCAATACCGGCAAACCCGTATCCAGGAGCGTCTGGCAAGTGTGGGCATCTTCCGTTATCTGGAGATGCAGTACACACCCCGCGATACGGCACTCGTTTCTGATACGCTGGATGTGAATATCCGTGCCATGTTGGATAAACCGTATGATGCCGAATTGGACTTTAATGTCACAATGAAGAGCAATAACCAGACCGGTCCCGGTGCCGCCTTCACCGTAACGAAGAACAACGTCTTCGGTGGTGGTGAAACCTGGAATGTGAAAGTGAACGGTTCTTATGAATGGCAGACGGGTAAGAATAGCAGTTCGCTGATGAATAGCTACGAGTTGGGCCTATCTTCTGCACTTACCTTCCCACGTATCGTCTTCCCCCGGATGGGTACCAAGGAATATGACTTCCCGGCTTCCACCACCTTCCGTGTCTACATAGACCAGATGAACCGTGCCAAGTACTACAAACTGCTTGCTTTCGGTGGAAACGTCACGTATGACTTTCAGCCTGTGCCTACCCGGAAGCATAGTATCACGCCCTTCCAACTGACATTTAATGTGTTGCGCAATCCGACTGCGGCTTTTGAGGAAATACAGGCTCAGAACCCGGCTCTTTACATCAGTCTCCGTAATCAGTTTATTCCCAAGATGGAATATACCTATACCTATGATAACGCTTCTCTTCGCAATGTACGTAATCCCATCTGGTGGCAGACTACATTCGGATCTGCCGGTAATCTGACCTCTTTGATTTATAAGGCATTCGGACAGTCTTTCAGCAAGGAAGACAAGAAATTGCTGGGAGTACCTTTCGCACAATTCCTGAAGCTGAATTCGGAATTCCGCTATCACTACAGGATAGACAAGAACCAGATGATTGCTTCCCGTATTGCAGGAGGAGTAATCTGGTCCTACGGAAATGCAACGACTGCGCCTTATACCGAACAGTTCTATATTGGTGGCGCCAACAGTATCCGTGCCTATTCTGCCCGCAGTATCGGGCCCGGTGGCTATCCACCCGATAAAGAGAAAAAGTATTCCTATATCAACCACGTGGGCGATATCCGTATGGAAGCAAACGTGGAATACCGCTTCCGTATTCTCGGCGACCTGCACGGAGCTATCTTCCTCGATGCAGGTAATGTCTGGTTGATGCGTAAGGATAAAGACCGTCCTGATGGACAGCTGACGTTGAAGAATTTCCCGAAACAGGTTGCTTTGGGTACCGGTGCCGGTCTGCGTTACGACCTGGACTTCCTTGTTTTCCGTTTCGACTGGGGAGTGGCACTGCATGATCCGTATGATACAGGTAAGAAGGGATATTATAATATTCCGAAGTTTAAAGATGGCATGGCATGGCATTTTGCTATCGGTTATCCGTTCTAATGGCGGGTTTTGTACGATAGAGCTAAAATATGAACCAATTGTCTACCTTTCTTGACTTTATTTTTTGTAATTTTGCCCCGTAATCAAAACAAGGATAGACTAACCTTTTTAAATAATAACTAAGTATGAAACCAACTTTATTCTTATTGGCAGCCGGAATGGGCAGCCGTTACGGTGGCTTGAAGCAATTGGACGGACTGGGTCCGAATGGCGAAACTATTATGGACTATTCAATTTATGACGCCATTAACGCCGGATTTGGTAAGCTCGTTTTCGTAATCCGTAAGGATTTTGAGAAAGACTTCCGTGATAAAATTATTTCCAAATACGAAGGTCATATCCCGTGCGAATTGGTGTTCCAGTCTATCGACGATCTGCCCGAAGGCTTCACTTGCCCCGAAGGTCGTACGAAACCCTGGGGAACCAACCACGCCGTAATGATGGGTGCTGATGTAATTCAGGAACCGTTTGCCGTTATCAACTGCGACGACTTCTATGGTCGCGATTCTTTCCAGGTAATGGGTAAATTCCTTTCTGCACTGCCCGAAGATTCAAAGAATGTATATTCAATGGTAGGTTTCCGCATTGGTAATACACTGAGCGATAGCGGTACTGTATCTCGCGGTCTTTGCGGTACGGATGCCAACAATCTGCTGACTTCTGTTGTAGAACGCACTAAGATTCAACGTATGGACGGAGAAGTGAAATACATTGACGATAATGGCGAATGGACGGCTACTCCCGAAACTACTCCGGTAAGTATGAATTTCTGGGGCTTTACTCCCGATTACTTCGCATACAGCTGCGATTTCTTCAAGAGCTTCTTGAGCGATCCGAAGAATATGGAGAATCTGAAGAGTGAATTCTTCATTCCGTTGATGGTAGATAAATTGATTCAGGACGGTGTCGCTACATGCGAGGTCCTCGATACTACAAGCAAATGGTTTGGCGTGACTTATCCTGAGGATCGTCAAAGTGTTGTAGATAAAATCCAGGCTTTAGTGGATGCGGGTGAATATCCTGCCAAGCTATTTTAAGTCTGGAGAACTTTGCGAAAGCAAATTTAAAATTAGGAATGAAAGGGAGTCATCGTGAGATGGTTCCCTTTCTTAATTTCATGGCAATGCGTCTTTCTGACCGAAGATAGAGACCGGACGGCTGAAGCATATAGTCTTATCACCTGTTTGATGCTTTGATATGATCCGGTTTATTACGAGGGGTGATGCAAAAGGTGGCATCTTTTGCTGTTAAAGATGCCATCTTTTGTTGTATTAGATGCCACCTTTCGCTACAAAAGATGCCATCTTTTACATGAGGGGTATAAATGATGAAGGCGAGATGAATGCAAGATGGATGCTTAAAGTTGTATAGTTGCTTCGCAAGCCTCGGCTACTGCCGGATGGTGTGTGATGAAGATGAATGTTTTGCCTGTGCAGTCTCTGCGCAGGTTTTTTATTAGTTGCCGTTCCGTTTCGGGATCAAGGGCGGAAGTAGCTTCGTCCAGCAGCAGGATGTGTCCGGGACGGAGGAGGGCGCGGGCGATGGCGATACGCTGGGCTTGTCCTTCGCTGAGGCCGCCACCTTGTTCGTTGAGGTTGGTATCTATTCCGTCCGGTAAAGAGAGAACGAAGTCAGCACAGGCGGTACGGAGAGCCTGGAGCATTTGGGCTTCGGTGGCATGAGGGTTACCCATTAGCAGGTTGTCGTGAATGGTACCGCTGAAAAGAGTGTTTCCTTGGGGGACATAGACGAAGTTGGAACGGGTTTGAGGGGAAACTTCGAGAGTTGAGAGTTGAAAGTTGAGAGTTGAGAGTGGGGGCTGCGCTGTGTTTGCAGGCGAAAGGGTGATGCTTCCTTCTTGCGGAGTGGCGAGTGCAAGAAGCAACCGGATCAGGGTAGTTTTTCCGGCACCGGTTTCACCCAACACGGCAGTGCAGCTTCCGGCGGGGAAGTTGCAGGAGAAGTGATTTAATATAGGTCGGTCTCCTGTTGAATAACTGAATGTGACATCCTTCAATTGTAAGTCCGGGGTTTGGGGGAACAGTTGTGTGGTTCTACTTGCTTCGGAGGGAAGTTCTTCCAGTTCCATCAGTCGCTCTACGGCGGTGAGGGCATTGATAAAGGAAGGCAGCAGGCGTGAAAGATCGAGGGCAGGTCGTTGCACTTTTCCTACCAGTTGCAGGAAGGCGGTCATTGTTCCGAAGGTGATACTCCCTGTGCTAAGGCGTATTGCCCCCCAAAGAAATGCTGTAAGATAGCCGCCGGAAAACGCAAATGCCACCAGCATACGTGCAGAGAGCGAAAAGCGGGTACGACCGAATATCTGACTACGGAGTGCATCTTGCAGATCATCCAGTTTTCCGATATGCCGGTCGCTTTGTTCCAGGGTTTTGATGACGGTTCGGTGTTGCAGGCTTTCTTGTATAACGGATTGGATACGGCTGTCGCTCTGCCGGATTTCACGGGTGTAGCAGCGCATTCGTTTCATATAGAAGCGGCTACCCAATAGGAAAATAGGTAGAATGCCTACCACTACCCAAGGCAGGGACGGATCGAGAAAGCAGAAGAATACGAATGCGGCTACCAACTGAACGATGGTAACTATGAAAGCCGGAATTGTACTGGTCAGTACCCCCACGATAGCGGCGGTATCTTGTTCCACCCGGTTTACGATATCGCCGGTGTGGAAGCGTTCCAATTCGTTCCAACGGCTTTGTAATAGACGGGAGAATAGGCGGTGGCGCAGTGCGTTTCCAGTTTCCACTTGCATACGGGCACTGAGCCAGGTGTCGACGGCTCCGCACAGAAGTTGGGCGATTAACAAAGCGATAGTAAGGATAGCGGCATTGGTCAGGCTTCCGATGGCGGCACCTGTGGCAATGTCGATGACGACCTTGGAAGCATAAATAAAAGCAAGAGAAACCGCTACCCCAATGATACCTGTGAGGCAGGAGAGGAGAATACGTCCCCGTTGTCCGTGAGATACTTCCCAGATGTACTTTATTTGTTCTGTCTTCATAATAAGTTAGTTACGAGCTGCGAGCTTGTTAATTTGTATTGTTACTGTTCCCTTTATCAGCGTCACCGGATACCATAACGCCTCATTGGGAGCAAACTTTCGCAGCTTCATGCAGCGTTTGGTTGCCCGGCAGAAAGTGTGCCATTTCCCGGCCCAATAACCTTTGGGACGTGGCTTGATGCGTGCGTCATGCTGACCGAAGTTTCCGGTAGCAAAGATATCATCCAGTAAGATTTCTCCTGCCCGTTCCATACTTTTGACGGAGAAGGGCAGGTTGTCTTCCGGTAAACCCAGATAATGCACGGCGATATATCCGAAAGCTTTTGCGGCACGTAGCAATCCTACTTTGCGGAAATACTTTTCCAGCAAAAGTTTGTCAATATCTTCATGACGTGTTGCCAACAGACGGGTCCAGTCGCAAACTTGGCGAAGGCCGATGCCGCTGTTCAGGAAATGGACGAATGCATGCATGAAGATATACAGCGCATTGAATGTTACAGGCGGGAGGCTGACGGGATATTCGTGTATCTCTCTTGTTTCAGCATGCTGTGGGTACCATTCCTGTATCAGACGCTGGAAGTACCGGTTACCTGCCGGATTGTTAATCCGCAGGATGATACGATGGTTTTCTATATGAACGCCATGAAATGAATAGCTGGCGTGTTTGTCCGATGCTTCTCCTTCTGCCTCTGCACCGTGACGGAGCAGAATATTGTTGGCTATGGGCTGTCCTTCCTTTCCGATATAGACGTCGATGTCGCCACATTGACGGTGCAATGGGTTTATGTAGTGAGTGGCGATGCCTTGTCCTTTCAGTAGAATAGGGTGTAGACCGGCTTCCCGGTATGGCATAAAAACTTCCGGGAGTTCTTCATTCAGGCGGAGGTTAGACTGCTCGATTTGTACTACTTTAGCTGCCCATTGCAGGTAGAGCGGTCGGGGTGGGCGCAGTTCTGCCGGCAGACTGAGCACTCCGTCGAAGGTAATGGCGAGAAGGGCTTGGGTACGTGCCAGTTGGTATATTTCTTCCCAGTCGGCACTGTTCATGCTACTGAACGGGGTTGGGTCGACGGGGGTGTTCCATAATCCGGAACGTACCAAGGTTAGGAAAGTACGACGCATATGCTATTCTATGATTCCGGCTTCCAGCCAGTTCTTTATCAGTTGTTCTGCATCCCGCTTTGCGGTTTCAGCGTCTACTTCGTAGTTTTCCGTAAGGAAATCGGTAAGGGTGTCGGTATTGAAATCTGTTCCTTCCACATGTTGCCAAAGGCGGGTTGCCGTAGGGTTCAGGCTGATGATATTGCTGAAATCTACGTTTCCTGTACCGTTGTGCATGATGATGTGTTCGTCACCAATCTGATGTAAAGTAAATCCGTTCTTAATTTTCATTGTTTGTATGTATTAGGGGTTGTTATTGTGATAATTTCTCATCTGCAAATGAAGCGGATGACACTGATTTTTTGTTACGCAGTATTTAATCCTGCGTTATTCGCGTCATCTGCGGATGAAAAATCTTTCTTCTTCTGAATATTGCCAATAGCCATCGCCTTACAGGGGTCAGTTTCATCCACCAAAAAGAGTAGCGCTGCCAGACACGGTCATTACACGGATATTCTTTCTCTTTACGGATGGCGGCAATCATTACTCCCATGACGTTGGCTATGTTGGTCTGTTCGGTTATTCGTATATTACCGTCTCCCAGTAGTGTTAGCTCTTGGCCGTTGCGGTAGATGATGCGGTGGAAGATAATACGTCCGTTCGTATCTCTGGCAAGTACGGCAACGCCCGGTTGTAAATCATCATCGGTAAAAGGGCCTAAAATAATACGGTCGCGGCGGTCTACAAGAAACGGGTTCATACTATTTCCTCTGACTGTCAGGGTTACGGTATGTCCTTCGCTGATGAGGCGTGCTACTTCGGGTAACAGTACCTCGTTGGGGATGATTCTTTTTCGTCCGTTATCTATCATTCTTTTTCGGTTATGAGTTAAATGATAAATAATCTTTTAGACGCGGATGACGCGGATGACGCGGATTTTTTTTTATCCACTTTTATAGCGCAGCTTTTTAAATCCGCGTTATCCGCGTCTAAAAAATAATATACCGAATGGCACTAATCACTTATCACTAAACATTAATCACTTTTGTTCTTTTCCATATCGTATTAAAACAAATCTCCGCCGCCTCCCTGTCCGGCAAGCATTTCAGAAAATACACCGGAGTATGGGCCGCAAGATATTTCACTGTCTCGATGACACCATTATTCAATTCTCTCACTTCCTTCAGATTAGAGCACGATGGCAATAGTGATGCGAAGGCCCGTGCCGGACTCTCTCGTTGAATCTCATTCATCGGAGCCTGTTCCAATCGTACAAATGCCCCTACAGGAACAGAGTCATTCTTGTAGCAGGGTGTCTTTCCGCTCCAGGGCGAACCGTAGACTGTGGCTTTCCCTGTTTCCCGGTTGAAATGCACGATGGGATTATCATCGTTCAGCAGTTCACAGCCGGGGATATGCTTCAGCCACAACCCGCTGTGCGTACTTTTTCCCGTTCCGCTTTTGCCTTGGAAGAGATATCCCTTTCCATCTTTCTTTATGACGGAAGCGTGCATTAATATAGTATCGGAACAAGCCGTATTGAAAGCATAAATCATCATCAGGATATTGTTGAGCACAAATGCATCCGCTTCTGTTTCGTGCAGGAACAGGACACCTTTGGTAAATCCGTAGAAGAAATAAGCTGTGTACTCTTTCGGATCGTTGGGAGCGAGGATGGTAATGAGATAAGAGTCCGTATCCGGAATCACACTGATCCTGCATGTGGCACCTTCCCATTCAAACTCGACGAGTGAGCGGTATTTAGCATGGTCTTCTTCTTGGATTTCACTCTCCGGCTGGACGGCAAGTGAGAATGCTATTTTGAGTTCTTTTTTTTTGTATGTATCTAAAGATAACAGGAAAGGTTTCAGGGAGGGAATCAGCTCTTCCGTTTTCCAGTGTGGAATGGTGGAGGAAGTACCGAATAGATAAGGCCCTACTTGATATACCTGTGCGTTACGCTCTCCTTTCATAATCTATAATATTTGATGTACCGGTGTAAAGGTAGAGGAATTCTTCTGATTGGACAACTGAATTTTACACAATATTACAGGTATCGGTTCATTTCTCCAGTCTTTTTCGTTTCGGTATGTTCCGGGGATGCTATATCTTTGTAGGCAATGAAATCATTAATCTTGAATAAACCATGAAAACTGTACTTATCTGGTTGACTTTGTGTTTCGGCACCCTGATGACCACCTGTGCCAATGGAACGGCTTATCTTTTTTCCTATTTTATCAACGACAGCAAAGACGGACTGCATCTGGCTTATAGTTACGATGGTCTGAACTGGACCGCCCTGAACGGTGGCAAGTCATACCTGACCCCTGCCGTGGGTAAAGATAAACTGATGCGTGATCCGAGCATCTGCCAGGCACCCGATGGCACCTTTCACATGGTCTGGACTTCCAGTTGGACCGACCGGATTATCGGCTATGCCTCTTCCCGCGACCTGGTTCATTGGAGCGAGCAGCGAGCCATTCCCGTCATGATGCACGAACCGACTGCCCACAATTGCTGGGCGCCCGAACTTTTCTACGATGAACCATCGCAGACGTATTATATTTTCTGGGCAACCACCATCCCAGGCCGTCATAAAGAAGTGGCAACCAGTGAGAGTGAGAAAGGCTTGAACCATCGCATGTACTACGTAACCACGAAAGATTTCCAGACCTTCTCGAAGACCAAAATGTTTTTCAACCCCGATTTCAGCGTCATTGATGCTGCCATTGTGAAAGACCCGAAGAATGAGGACCTTATTATGGTGGTGAAGAATGAAAACTCTAATCCACCGGAGAAGAATCTCCGCATTACCCGTACCAGAAATCTGGCGAAAGGATTCCCTACTAAAGTTTCCCCTTCTATCACCGGAAACTACTGGGCGGAAGGACCTGCCCCCTTGTTTGTGAGTGATACGCTCTATGTTTATTTCGATAAATACCGTGACCACCGTTACGGTGCAGTCCGTTCACTGGATCATGGCGAGACTTGGGAAGATGTGTCTGATCTGGTTTCATTCCCTCGTGGCATCCGTCACGGGACGGCTTTTGCTGTGGATGCCTCCGTTGTGGAAGCTTTGATTGCAAACTGTAATTATAATCCTCTGATTCCCGATAATCTGGCTGATCCTTCGCAGTGAAGAAATATACCCGTACACATACCTATCAGGCTGCCCACGTAGGCGATGAATCGAACGGAACCCGTTGGATGGCTGCCGTCACGGATAGCAGTCCGTACATTACGGTGGATTTGAAGGAGATACGCAACGTTGGCGAATGCCAGTTCTATTTCACCAAGCCTACCGAAGGGCATACGTGGCGACTGGAGAAGTCTGTCGATGGTAAGCATTGGCAGGCGTGTGCCGAAGAAAAGAAACTTCAGGCACGGTCTCCCCATGTGGCTGTGGGTATTGGCGAGGCACGTTATCTTCGCTTACATATTCTGCGGGGAGATGCGGGATTGTGGGAATGGAAAATATATGAATAAGGCAATGGTGATGCCTCTCCGTTAATATTTATAAGTCAGCATAATCCGCCCTTCCGAAGTATTGGAAAACACATTGGCGTGATACCTGTATTTGGTATCGCGGGTGTAGTTCATAAATGTGCCGGTGAGGTACAGTTGTTTCCGCAATTTCAGGTCCAGCCGGAGGCCGACTGCATGGAGGATGGCCCTCGAACGGTCTCCTTGAGCATTGAGCGTCTTCGGTTCCACTTCGTCCCAGTTGATGTCTTGGGGATACCCTTTCCAGGTGAACATGTGGTAGACTTCGTAGATGGTGGATATAGCAAGACGGTCCTTGTGGGTAAAGTTAAAGTTGAGCTTGCTGCTGTAGCCGCTGGCCAGGTTGTAGATGCGTTCGTCCACTTGATAATAGTCGCTGAGGGCACCTCCCAACAGAATGGCGTTGAGGTAGGCGTAACCGTCTATTCCCCAGTTTCGTTTGAGGTTTCTTTTGTAGATGAGGCCACCGCCCACGGAAGCGGGTGTACAGAATTTATAAGGTACTTTTGCCGATACTGCTGATATCGTGTCCGAATCGTAGTAATCGAAGTGCTGGTACAGCCCAAGGCTGAGGTAGTGCTTCTCATTGTTCACCAACTCTTTGGCTACCAGTCGGCCAATGATGTTTATCTGTCCCAGGACCGGTTGATCTTTCTGCCAGTTCAGGTTCGCCTGGATGGAGAAATAGTCGTAGGGTTTGGTATCTTCCGCATCGAAGCGGTCGCCGTATTCGATGTTGATTTCGGAGGCCAGACCCACACCTTTGTCCAGAATCTCGTCTTTCAGTTCCAGGGTACGTATACCCAGAGATACATCCACACTTACATCGGGTACACCGAATTGCTTACCCGAAGTGGAACGCCGCTTCCAGGCATCTCCGTTGATAATACGGGTCAAGCCGCGCATGGGAGACACCAGGAATCCGGCAAACTCCAGTCCGAAGCGTGACCAACCGGTTTTCCGGTCGTCGAGGATGAGGTCGGAAACCCTGTAAGTCACTTCGCCCAGGGCCATACCGCCAATGGGGGTGGCAATGATGTCGTTGGTAGAGGGATATTCGTTCTCCATAAACATCTCCCACATGAAGCTGCCGCCGAAGGCAAAGAGTCCGGACTGCCAGAAATTGTATCCGTTGGACCGGGCTGAGTTGAAGTACAGGCTGCCATGGTAGGGGTGCATGAACATATTGGTGCCCATGGCGTCATTGTCCCACACGAAGCCATGTTTGAGGTTGTCCTTGATAGTACGTCCGTTGATGTAGGCAAAGTCAGCCTTACGGATATAGCGGTCGAAAGCCCAGACTCCCATATTGATGCCGAAGACCATGGTGCCCGCCTGAAGTCCCCTTTTGTGGGAGTAATAGTCTATATCGAGCGAGTCGGCAGGTCGGGGAGTGGCTAAACGGTGGCGGATGGCGAGTTGTGGATAAGCCACATTAACGGCTATCAGGAAAGTGAGCAGAGTCAGCAGTAACTTTTTCATGATGCAAACTTAGGGATTTTTATTAAATGCACGTAGTTGTATTTTTCGTAAAAAGTCTCTAGTACTTCTTAATTAACTCGTTTGCAACATAAAAGGTTCACGAAAGGGGGGGATTGGTACGCGTTCGTCCGCTCCATTCGCGTTGTCCGCATACCAATTATTCTCCGGATGAATCGAAAATTATGGCTTGTGCTGCATGGATTTGGGGGAGTTTCTTTATCTTTGTCGCAGTTGCTACGGTGAAAATGCCGGTAACTCTAAATTCTTACTAAGAATATGTTGAAGGTGGTCCTACTCTTCCGACACGGATGTATGAAGTAGAACTCTTTAAAATCATAGAAAGTTATGTCAAACGATGAGTGGAAGGTATTAAGCGAGAAATTGCACTATGGGTTGGCACTGGCCGAGCAACGCATGCTTGAGAAAAAAGCACAGCGGAACGAAACTGTGATAGTGGGTACACCTGATGGTGAAATAAAGGCCATTCCTGCCCGCCGTCTGCTTCGTAAGGCAAAGCAGCGCAAGATGAAATAAATATCTTCACTTGCTGGGAATGCAGAAACAATCGTTCTTCTTCTGTAATCCCGCTATCTTACCGAATTCCGAAACATCTGAGGCGTCACCCCGGTATGCCTCTTAAAAAACTTATTGAAGAAAGCAGCATTGTTGAACCCCAGACTCAGCGCAATATCCTTCACCGGTGTATTTTCCGTGCGCAATTGCGTCTTGGCATCCATGATGAGCGTCCTGTTGATAATCTCCATCGCCGTATACCCCGACTCCTTCTTGACCAGCCGGCAGAGGGCGGACGTCTGCATATTCATCTTCCCGGCATAATACGCCACTTGGTGCTCACGGGCATATTCCTCATGTACCATCCGGACAAAAATCCGGTACTGATGGAAGTGCCTGCTGCCCGGCGTCTCTTTCAGCTTCGCCTGTTCCGGGCAAAGTTCGGATACCCCCTGCAACATCAGACTTAGGAACGACTGCAATACAGCCTCGCTCAACTTCTCCCCGACCTCCTTATAAAGATGCGACAGAAACGCGAACATCTCCGAGTAAAGTTGCGAAACTACTTCCGACAACGGGAAAACATAATGCTTGCCGATGACATGAAACTTATCCATCATCGTCTTGCCCATTCCGGCGTTCTGGATCAGTTGCTGCGAGAACATGACAGCATGTATTTCCACATCATCCGATGCGGCCAGCAGCTGGACGAAAGTCTCGGGCGGAACGACTATCAGTTTATTTACTCCAATCCGATATTCGGTATGATTAATGATTGTTTTCAACGAACCTTTGCTGCAAAGGGCAAAAAAGCCTCCCTCCGTCTTGTAAGCCCGTCCCGATAGATGGCTCAGCCTGCCTGCCGTGATATGCTGATATGCAATGAAGTCAGCATTTATATTGAATTTAGTTATACTCATGTCTTATCTTTTAGGCCTGCAAAATTGAATGATATTGATCTATAATCAGCAGGAATAACCGTTAAATTCGACTCTCCGTCCCTTCTCACCCCGTTAAAAGATGTAAAGGTGTGAATGATGGAATATATCTGCGTCCAAATGGAATATTAATTTCTTCCGGTTTCCTTGCCACCTATCCGTTTAAGCCCGACCTTTGCCATCCTACACGATAAACATAATCCTTTATGAAGCCCGATATACCTCAGGAAGTACGGATAGTGAACGCCATTGCCGAACAATTGTTCGATGTATGGCCCGTCAGCATCGTTATGATTGACCTTGAAGACCGTATCTGGCGCGTGAACAAGCAGATGAGTGATGAACTCCAACTGGATACGGACATCATCGGTAAGTCTGTTTTCGATTTGTTGGAAGTAGTGCAGGATAAGCAGAATGTCCTGCCTCGTTATTTACAGGAACTGCGCGAAGGTTGCCAGCGCATCATCCCCTTGTCTTCTAACTGTTTCATCTATGAACAGAAGCGGCACATCAGTTTTCTGATACAAGGTGCCTTGATAGGCGTGTATGAAGAAGAGCGGCTGGTAAGAATTGTACTCTATTACCGCAATGTGCTGGAAGAAAGAACCCAGAAACGTTTGCTGAACATCGCCCTGAGTCGTACGCAGATATTCCAGTGGTCGTACGACCTGGAACGTAATCTTATGATTATCGATCCCCGCTATTTCGAATATTTGGGTATCCCTACCCGCGACTACACCCTCACCCCCGAAGAGTTTGCTTATCTGATACATCCCGACGACCGTCAGTCGGTGTTTGATGCCTTAACCTTGCAGCTGGATGGTAATCTATATGAAGCTCCTGTAGAATACCGCCTCCGCCGCGACGACGGCAGTTGGGAATGGTTCGAAGCCCAGTCCACCTACGTCGGGCAGCTGAAAGAAGCCCCTTACCGTATTGTCGGCATCTGTATGAGCACTCAGAAATACAAGGATACCGAAGACTGTTTGAACGAAGCCCTGCGTAAAGCCCGGCACAGTGATGAACTGAAAAGTATCTTCCTTGCCAATATGAGCCACGAAGTACGCACCCCGCTCAATGCCATCGTAGGTTTTTCCTCCCTGCTGGCCCATGGAGACTCAGACCTGACCAAGGACGACATCATCGAATTTACCTCTCTGATTGAAAAGAACAGCCAGCTGTTGATGGTCCTGATATCCGACATCCTGGACCTCTCCAAGATAGAGTCGAACACCATGGAGTTCAACTTCTGCAACATCTCCCTCCATCAGGTACTGAATGAGATAGGCAGTGCGCAAAGAATGAATATGAAGAAAGGCGTGGAACTGTTGCTGGACCTTCCTGGACAGGAGATCACTATTTCTACCGATCCCACCCGCCTGAGCCAGGTTATCAACAATCTGGTGAACAATGCGATTAAGTTTACCTCCGAAGGAAATATCTGTATAGGCTACCGGCCTGCCACTTCCAATCGTGTAAAGATATTTGTGGAAGACACGGGAACAGGTATGGCCAAAGAAGTGATAGAACATATCTTTGACCGTTTTTACAAAGGAGATGCCTTCAAGCAAGGCACAGGACTGGGGCTGGCCATCTGCCGGACAATCGCTGAACGTTTCAAAGGGAAGATCGAAGTAGCGTCTACGCCCGGAAAGGGTACACGCTTTACAATCATTCTGCCGCTGAAAGTAGAAGAATGAGTGGGTGCATAATGGTATAGTAATGAGTTTTCACCACAGAGTAACACAGAGTTCTATTCTTTTGATTTCAAATTGATTAAACTCTGTGAAACTCTGTGTTACTCTGTGGTGAATTAATTCATAACCAATAGAAATTTAATTCATATTCTGAATATTGGCTATATACACCGGATGCGTAGCATCTATATATCGAACATGTCGCATCTATATATCGGACATGCAGTATCTATATATCCAATACCACCGATATATAGATGCTAAAAGAGTAGGATGAAAGAAAAGCGTTCAGCCTTTCCGATACAGATAATTGAACGCAGGCTCCGGAAGTTTCAGGTAATCCGCTATTCATTCTGTCAATCACGAGGTCTATGCAGTGTAAGGAAACCGGAGAATCGGTTATTTCTCCTTTTATAGGAAGTTAGGAGTTTGTTGGCAAGAAGTTAACTTCCTGTCGACAAACTCCCAACTTCTTGTCGACAAGAAATTGGAAGTTTGTAATATATTGATAATCAGAGATGATTTTTTTCTTGTATAAAAAAGATATTCGTACATATATATTACTTGTTTTTTCATGCCTCGATCATTACCTGAAATTACATTGCTTGTTGTGGATGAGAACAAGCAATGTAATCACCCACAACATTACTTGTACCGGATCACATCATTACTTGTTTTCAGATCAAATATTCTTGAAAAAGAACTTGATCATTCTTCATAAAAACAACTTTTTCTTCTTTCAGTCTTTCAGCCCTCCCGAGCTCCCTGTTCATCGGTATTCCGGCTGAAA
>OCAV01000056.1_pt1 | contig 96962 bp, 74 predicted proteins | sample 1538331 | NCBI WGS metagenome assembly OCAV01 (sample SAMEA2580297, study PRJEB22360) | human gut metagenome | biome: human gut; feature: human-associated habitat; material: faeces | place: Denmark | collected 2008/2010
TTCTAACTCCCCATATATACTGGGGAATACATATCACAATTTGCGTAAACTACAATCAGCACATGGAGGTCAGGATCCGGGAGCCGTATATAAGGGAAGACAGGAAAAGAATGACAATCTTAAACTTGCTCTTGCGGTAGGTGAGATTTTAAAAAATAAAGGGATTGATATCTCTTATACCCGTACCGGTGATGTATATCAGACACCTTTTGAGAAGGCACAGCTTGCAAATCAGGCAGGAGTAGATTACTTTATTTCATTTCACCGAAACAGCAGTCCAAAGGAAAATCAGTATAATGGAGCGGAAGTTCTGATTTATGATAAAAGCGGGATTAAATATCAGATGGCTGAGAATATTCTGGGAGCTCTGGGAGAAGTGGGATTCCGCGAAATCGGTGTAAAAGAGCGGCCGGGACTTGTGGTCCTCAGACGAACCAGGATGCCGGCTCTTTTAATAGAAACCGGATTTATCAATTCCGAAGAAGATAATAAACTGTTTGATAACAAGTTTAGCGATATAGCTCAGGGAATTGCAGATGCGATTCTTGGAAGCCTGGATGAGGAAACAGTGCAGGAACCGCTTTATTACAGAGTGCAGACTGGAGCGTTCAGAAAAAAAGAGAATGCGGACCGTATGTTATATCAGTTACTGGAAAAAGGTTATCCCTCTTTTATGTTACATGAAAACGGATTGTATAAAGTTCAGACAGGTGCCTATCAGCAGATTGGTAATGCAGTAAATATGGAGCAGAGACTGAGGGATGATGGTTACAGTACGGTTATTGTGACAAAATAGCCTTCTGGAAATATTGGAAGTCTGTGCATCGCGAAGCGTGTTGCTGTGAACAGTAACATAAGCAGTGGGGGATATAGTTTTAAGAATTAACTTGGTTGTACGTTAATAGAAAAAATATGGTACACTGTATCTATCTATAGAAATTCCATAGAAATCTTCGTAAATAATGCATATTGTTCCGGTTCATCAGAGCGTGAATTTTTGTTGGACTGTTACAAACGCATTATTTGAGAGGTGCTGTAGAAAAAACAGATAACGAGGAGTTAGTAATGATGAATGACGTATATGAAAAATTTTTAAAAAGTTCAGAAGAGTTTATTTTTGCAGAAAACAGGCCGGAAAAATCTGATATTATTTTTGTCCCTGGAAATGGTTATCCGCAGATGGCGGAAAAAGCAGCAGAATTGTTTAAGAAAGGGATGGCGGACTGGATTCTGCCCAGTGGAAAATACAGCGTAGTAAATGGAAAGTTTTCAGGCGTTCTTGAAAAAAGCAATGTATATAATAAGGAATATGGAACAGAATGGGAGTTTCTCAGGGATGTTCTTATAAAAAACGGAGTTCCGGATCAGAAAATCCTGAAAGAAGACCAGGCAACCTTTACTTATGAGAACGCAATTTATTCCAGACAGGTGACAGATTATGCAGAACTGGAAATAGAAAGAGCGATTTTGTGCTGCAAATCTTACCATGCAAGAAGATGTCTGATGTATTATCAGCTCTTGTATCCGGAAACAGAATTTTATGTGGTGCCTGTGAATGCAGATGGAATTACCAGAGAAAACTGGAGAAAGAACGAAGAAGGAATTGATGCGGTTACAGGAGAACTCTCCAGAATCGTGAAACAATTTTCACTGATGCTGGAGAGATGACAGTTACGGCTGTTCTTCTGTTTCGGTTTTCTTCTCGGGAAGCCAGATGTGGACAAGTTCGATTCTGTTTTTGTCCAGACGGTCAACAACCAGGCGGATGCCACTTTCAAGTGTGACAGACTGACCCTCTTTGGGAAGGCAGTCAAGCTGTTCAATAATATATCCGCCAATAGAATCATAATCTTCAGATTCCAGATTAATATGGAGGGCTTCGTTGATATCATCCAGCTTGGCAGAACCCTGAACAACATATTCTCTTTCAGGCTGGATTTCTTTAATATCTTCGACTTCATCCTCATCGTATTCGTCGCGAATCTCACCTACGATCTCTTCCAACAGGTCTTCCAATGTGACCAGACCGGCTGTGGCACCGTATTCGTCCAGAACGATTGCCAGATTGACGGATGCTTTACGCATTTCAATCATCAGGTCTGCTGTAGCTTTGTATTCATAGGTAAAATAAGGCTCACGCAGGATGTTGCGGATTGAAAAAGGTTTGTCCTTTGGATAAACAAGAAGATCTTTCATATTGATAATACCGATTACGTTATCAGTGTTGTCCTCATAAACCGGAAAACGGGTATGCATATCTTCACTGAAGACCGCCATAAGTTCATCATAGGAAAAATTGATATCTATAAAGGTCATGTCGATTCTGGGAATCATGACATCTTTTGCAGTTGAATCGCCAAAATCAAACACATTGTAGATCATCTGTTTTTCTTCGTTTTCAATGACGCCGTCTTTTTCACCTACATTGACGAGAGTACGCAGTTCATGTTCAGTCATGGCATTTGCCTTTTCGTCCGGGTTAACATGCAGAATGACCAGTACACCTTCTGTTATTTTATTTACAATGAAAACAACGGGAGTAAGGAGAATCATAAGCCCATATATTATTCTTGAATAGGCCAGGGACAATTTTTCAGCATGAATTGTTGCCAGGTTTTTGGGGGTTATCTCACCGAAAATGAGAATCAGCAGAGTCAGGATGCCGGTTGTGATTCCTACATATGCGTTTCCCAGAATCTTTATGGTGAGTGTAGTCATGAGAGAAGAAACAGACATATTTACAATGTTGTTTCCGATTAATACGGTACTGAGCATCTTTGGGGAATCGGAAATTATTTTTTCCAGAATAACAGCACGTTTGTTACCCTGCTCGGCAAGAGACTGTATCCGAATCTTATTTACGGTTGTCATAGCGGTTTCCGCAGAAGAAAAAAATGAAGAAAGTGCGATCAGTATCAGAATCGCCACCGCCTGAAAGGCAATACTTGAATCCAAGATTTATTCACTCCTTTTGATTATCTTTATTGATTGAATCATATCATAAAACATTTAAGCAAAATATACATGATTTCATATAAAAAATCAAGAAAAAGCTTTTGGTTCAAAGATAGTATAAAAAAATTTAAAAGAGGACTGTCGAAAAAGTAAGATTTGTGTTATAATTCACTCGATTAAAATGAAAAAAAACATTACAGAATATTTACAAAATGATAAAAGTTTGATAATATACAGATATGTAATATTATTGTATTACGTAAAAAGAGAACTGATATTTGGCTGAAAGTAAAAAAATGATTATCAGGAAACATAAGAATCGAATATAAATATAGAGGTGCGATATGTCCAATAATATAAATAGAATAAGAAAAAATAAATTAAAAGGAACGGGTATTTTTGCGGCAGCGGCTTTAACAGCGGCTTTGATTGCAGGAAATAATATACCGGGTGTAACAAGACAGGTCAGCGCGGCTGAGTCACAGGAGAATACTGTGTCTTCTCTGATCCCGGACAACATTACGCTTGATAAGCCTGTAGAACTTGCGAATGTAGAACTTCCGGCAACGGAATATGGAACTTTTGAATGGGTAGATGGAAGTTTCGTTCCTGCACAGCGTGTACAGAGCTGTGAGGTACTTCTTATACCGGCAGAAGGGCAGGATTTAAGCCATGTGGATGGATGGGATCCGGAGAGCGGCGCGGTTGTCGGTTACATCAATGTAATAGTGAACAGTATTACGGATAGTGATAATGTTGATAAGACAGAAGGCTCAGGTAAAACAGATCCAACAGAAAATGCAGATCCGACAGAAACGCCTGAAACTTCGTCAGAAAAACCTGCCGCAGATGAAAACGCTGATACAGACAATAAAGAAGATAAGGAAAGTAAATCAGATCAGGATAATAAAACTGATACAGACAATGAAGAGAATAAGATTGAAGAAGATAAAACAGATAATAAAAACAACAAAGATAATAACAGCAATGCAGATAAGACGGATAAAGATACAGAAACTACCGGTAAGCTGGAACCTGCAGATGATATGACACAGGATAAAGAAGATACGAAGAAAGATGATGAAGATGGCGCAGGTGATAATATCTTTGATAATCCTGTTCTGCCGGACGATAAGGATGACCGTCCTACAGATGCAGAGGATTCTCTTTCTGATGAAGAAAAAGAAGAGAGGGCCGCACTTAATCATACCTGCGACGGTATTACAGTAAGCGGAGTTAATCTTCCATGGTATGTACAGTTCAGAGTTTCAAGCGGTGACAGTTATCAGTTTACCAATGAATCAGATGCAATGATTTTCCAGTCTTATGAATTTGAACTCTGGGATCTTAAGAATAATACAGAATATGAGATCCCTAATGGAGATTATATCAGTGTCACTGTGCCGGTAAAATCCGGATATCAGTATACTATCGAACATCTCCTGGATAACGGGGCAACTGAGACGATTATTCCGAGTGTAGAGAATGGTATTATGGTATTCAGCACACATTCTTTCAGTCCATTTGGAATTGCAGGAAGCAGACAATTAGTAGGACCTGATGCGGGGAATGATACGGACGACACAGATGCGGTAACTCCTGCACCGGCTTCCTCCGACAGTCAGAGCTCTGATTCCGGAAAGAACAATACAGTATCTGTGAATGACAGTTCTGACAGCAATAATGGTTCTTCTTCTGATCAGAATGATAATTCAACGGAAAATAAAGCTGTGAAAAATAACAATACAGTAAATACCGGAGATACAACATCAATTATGCCGTTTGTGATACTGTTTGTGGCAGCTGCAGTGATCGCCGGTGTGGCTGTATTTATAAAAAAGAGAAAGAAATAAAAGAATAACACTGATTCCTCCCCCATATAGTTTAACAGGAGGGGAAGCAATGAAAGTCAGAGCAATTTTGAAATCACTATTATTTGCATATGCATTAACAGGAGTGGCATTACTGCTTTTGGCCCTGGTACTGTTTGCTTTTGATCTGGGAGAAACAGCTGTAGATGCGGGGATTATTATAATTTATGTACTTGCATGTTTCATGGGAGGCTTTATGGCCGGCAAAATTGTGCGTAAAGACAAATATCTGTGGGGTGTTATCACAGGCCTGGCTTACTATGTATTACTGTTGACTGTCTCTGTTATGGCAAAAGGCGGCTGGGATATGAGTGCAGCTCATGCAGTTACAACATTTTTTATGTGCACAGGCGGTGGAACACTGGGTGGAATGCTGTCGTAAAAAAAAGCTTTTAAAATGAAAAGATATATGATATACTATGCCAAGAATATAATTACATAAGGAGGATAGAGTTATGGAACATATCAAAACCCTGAATACAAAGAATTTACAGAACACTGTAAAAAAAGGTGGATGTGGCGAGTGCCAGACTTCCTGCCAGTCCGCATGTAAAACTTCCTGTACAGTAGGAAACCAGAGCTGCGAGCAGAAATAAGATCAGCTATGGAGAAATGAGATAAGCAGCGGAACTTTTATTCCGCTGCTTATCTTACGCTTAGAAAGGATTTTAGTAAAATGAGTCTGATTCACCGTTATAAAAGCAATGGCTTTAATATTGTACTGGATATCAACAGTGGATGCATCCATCTGGTAGATGAGGTTACATATGAGGTTCTTCCATATCTGGAAGAGGGCCTTGGCACAGAAGCTATTGCAGAGAAACTGGAAAACAAATATAACAGAGAAGATATTGAGACATCTGTAAGAGAATGTAATAAGCTGAAAGAAGATGGAATGCTTTTTACAAAAGATGTTTATGAGAATGTAATTGAAGAATTTTCAAATAACCGGCAGACCGTTGTAAAAGCATTGTGCCTGCACATTGCTCATGACTGCAATCTGGCCTGCCGTTATTGTTTTGCCGAAGAAGGCGAATATCATGGCAGAAGAGCTCTTATGTCCTATGAAGTCGGCAAAAAAGCTCTTGATTTCCTGATCGCGAACTCCGGTTCCAGGAAAAACCTGGAAGTAGATTTCTTTGGCGGCGAGCCGCTGATGAACTGGCAGGTTGTAAAAGATCTGGTAAAATATGGCAGAGAGCAGGAAAAGCTTCACAATAAGAAATTCCGTTTCACTTTAACGACAAACGGAGTTCTTCTGAATGATGAAGTAATGGAATTCTGCAATAAAGAGATGGGCAACGTTGTACTGAGTGTGGACGGACGTAAGGAAGTACATGATTACATGCGTCCATTCAGAAAAGGTGCAGGAAGCTATGACCTGATCATGCCGAAGTTCCAGAAGTTTGCAGAATCCAGAAATCAGGACAAGTATTATGTAAGAGGTACTTTTACCCACCATAATCTTGATTTCTCCAAGGATGTGCTTCATCTGGCAGATCTTGGATTCAAACAGATTTCTGTAGAGCCTGTAGTTGCGGCTGATACGGAGGAATATGCAATCCGCGAGGAGGATATCCCCCAGATCATGGAAGAGTATGATACTCTTGCAAAAGAAATGATTAAAAGAGAGAAAGAGGGAAAAGGATTTAACTTCTTCCATTTTATGATCGACCTTACAGGTGGCCCTTGTGTATACAAGAGACTGTCAGGCTGCGGTTCAGGAACAGAGTACCTGGCTGTAACACCCTGGGGTGATTTTTACCCATGTCACCAGTTTGTTGGTGAAGAACAGTATCTCATGGGAAATGTAGACGAAGGCATCACAAAGCCGGAAATCCAGAAGGAATTCGGCGGATGCAACGTTTACACAAAGAAAGACTGCAAAGACTGCTTCGCACGTTTCTACTGTAGTGGCGGATGTGCGGCAAATGCATTCCATTTCCAGGGAGATATCAAAGGCAATTATGAAATCGGATGCGAACTCCAGAGAAAACGTGTGGAGTGCGCCATCATGATAAAAGCCGCACTGGCATGTGATTAGTGGGCAGTAATCTGTCTGACTGATACCGCCGTCGGCTGTTATCATAACAGAAAATGGCTGGCAGGCGGATGAACATGACCGCGGACAAAAAATCAAGAAGGGAAAAGAACTATGAAGAAAAGTAAAGGAATCGTAGTGCTGCTTCTGACACTGATCCTGACTGTGTTCTTTTGCTTTACTGCAGCCGTAGGTATCGGTCCTACCGGAACCGGTGCAGCAAAACATATCAACACGGGTCTTGATCTTGCCGGTGGTGTCAGCATTACCTACCAGGCTAAGGAAAGCAATCCGACAAGCGAAGAGATGTCAGATACGATCTACAAGCTTCAGAAGCGTGTAGAGCAGTACAGTACTGAGGCTCAGGTATACCAGGAAGGATCAGACCGTATTACAGTTGAAATTCCTGGTGTTACAGATGCAGATACTATTCTGAATGATCTGGGTAAACCAGGTTCCCTGTATTTCATCACAAAAGAAGATGCTGACGGAAACCAGAACTTTACTACAGGACAGGATGGATATGTTCTTTCCAGAACTATGGATGAGATCAAGGAATCCGGAAGTGTTGTTCTGGAAGGTTCTGATGTAGCAGATGCCCAGGGTGGTGCGATCCAGAATCAGAACACAAGTGCAAAGGAATATGTGGTAAGTCTTACTCTTACTTCTGATGGAGAAAACAGTGGTAAAACAAAATTTGCAGAAGCTACAAAGAATAATGTAGGCAAGCAGATCGCTATCGTCTATGACAATAACATTATCAGTGCTCCGAATGTAAATGAAGAGATTTCCGGCGGAAAAGCACAGATCAGCGGAATGTCTGACCTGGAAGAAGCACAGAACCTTGCTTCTTATATCCGTATCGGTTCTCTGGGACTGGAACTGGAAGAACTTCGTTCCAGTGTTGTAGCTGCACAGCTTGGTGAAGAAGCAATCTCTACAAGTGTTCTTGCAGGTGCGATCGGTCTGATTATCGTTATTATCTTTATGATCATTGCATACCGCATACCTGGTGTAGTTGCAGGTATTGCACTGATTCTTTATACATCATTAATGCTGATCACGCTGAATGCCTTTGATATTACTCTTACTCTTCCGGGTATTGCGGGTATTATCCTTGGTATCGGTATGGCGGTGGATGCCAATGTTATTATTTATGCCCGAATCAGAGAGGAAATTGGTGCAGGAGTTTCAGTAAGGAATTCTATTAAGTCCGGTTTCAGCAAAGCTTTCTCTGCAATCTTTGATGGAAATATTACAACACTGATCGCAGCCTTTGTGCTGATGTGGCTTGGTTCAGGTACTGTTAAGGGATTTGCTTATACACTTGCCCTTGGTATCGTGATCTCCATGTTTACAGCACTGGTTGTATCCAGACTGATTGTAAATGCACTTTATGCAGTTGGTGTACGTGATCCGAAATTCTACGGATCTGCAAAAGAACGTAAGGCAGTTGATTTCCTTGGAAAGAAGAAAGTATTTTTTGCTATTTCCATTATCCTGATCCTCTGCGGTCCGGCAGCAATGTTTGCTAATTCGCATGCAGGAAACAAAGCGTTAAATTACAGCCTTGAGTTCTCAGGCGGTACTTCTACAACTGTTACATTTAACGAAGATATGGATATTAAGACCATTGATTCTGAAGTAACTCCTGTTGTAGAAGAGGTGACAGGAGATAAAAATGTTCAGCCTACAAAGGTAGTCGGAACAAATCAGGTTGTGATCAAGACACGTTCTCTGAATCAGAGCGAACGTGAAGCTCTGCAGAGTGCACTGGTTGAGAAATTTGGTGTAGATGACAGCACGATTTCCACAGAAAGTATTTCTTCTACAGTAAGTAGTGAAATGCGTCGTGATGCGATCGTAGCCGTTATAGTAGCTACAATCTGTATGCTTCTTTATATCTGGTTCAGATTTAAAGACATCCGTTTTGCAAGCAGTGCGGTATTGGCGCTTCTGCATGATGTTCTGGTTGTACTTGCATTCTATGCTATTGCCAGAGTATCCGTCGGTAATACATTTATTGCCTGCATGCTTACAATCGTAGGTTATTCTATCAATGCTACAATCGTTATTTTTGACCGTATACGTGAGAACCTTCACAGTGGTTCCAGAGAAAAACTGGCAGAAATTGTAAACACAAGTATCACTCAGACTCTTACAAGAAGTATTTATACCTCTTTTACAACTTTTGTTATGGTAGCTGTTCTTTATATCATGGGTGTTTCTTCTATCCGTGAATTTGCAGCACCTCTGATGGTTGGTGTTCTTGTCGGTGCATATTCTTCTGTATGTATTACAGGTGCGTTGTGGTATGTGATGAAAAAGAAATTTGCAGGAAAAGGACAGCCGGCAATTGTTGCAGCTTCCGCATCTGCAAAGTCCTCTTCAAAGCCGAAGAAAGCACGTGATGTATCACAGAAAGATCCGACTCAGCCAAAGAAGAAAAACAGAAAAAGAGTAGCTGAACGTCTGGCTGCCGAAGAAGCAGCTAAAAAACAGCAGAATGATGATGCTGAATAAAACAATAAGTGTCTGAAAAACAGGCAGACAGAAATATCCCGGGGTAGAACTCCGGGATATTTTTATGAGGAGAGAAAATATATGGAGAAATGGGTAATAGCAGCAAAAAGAGCAGATTTTAACCAGATCGGTCAACAGTTTCATATTGATCCGGTGATTGCGAGACTGATCAGGAACAGAGATGTGATCGGAGAAGATAAGATAAGAGAGTATCTGTCAGGAACAGTACAAGAGCTTCCTTCTCCCTGGCTGATGAAGGATATGGAAAAAGCTGTAGATATCCTGGAGAAAAAAATATCGCAGAAAGCAAAAGTCCGTATTATTGGTGATTATGATATTGATGGTGTGACCTCTACATACATTTTAATGAAAGGCCTTGCGAGGATCGGAGCAGATGTGGATACTTATATTCCGGACAGAGTTGCAGACGGATATGGGATTCATGCACATCTTATAGAAAGAGCGGAAACGGACCGGATCGATACAATCGTGACCTGTGATAATGGAATTGCTGCGGCTGCTGAAATCCAGATGGCAAAGGATAAGGGAATGACAGTGATTATTACAGATCATCATGAGGTTCCTTACAGGGAGGAAAAGGGAGAACGCCAGATGGTGCTTCCTCCGGCAGATGCGATTTTGAATCCGAAACAATATGATTGTCCATACCCGAATAAAAACCTGTGTGGGGCAGTGGTGGCCTTTAAATATATTGCAGCACTTTACGAGAGATTTGGTGTTCCGGCAGAGGAGCTGGAAGATTATTATGAACTGGCGGCTATTGCAACAGTAGGAGATGTTATGGATCTTCAGGGAGAGAACAGGATTCTGGTAAAAGAAGGGCTGTGCCGTCTGAAAAATACCAAAAATCAAGGATTGCAGGAACTGATCCGTGCAAATTCTCTGGAAGATGCTAAAATCACAGCTTATCATATCGGATTTGTGCTGGGACCATGTATCAATGCCAGTGGCAGACTGGATACAGCTGCCCGTTCTCTTGCACTTCTCAATGCAAAAACAAAGGAAGAAGCAGCAAGGCTTGCCGGAGATCTTACAGCTCTTAATCAGAGCCGAAAAGCTCTCACTGAGAAAGGAAAAGAAGAGGCAATCCGGATCATAGAGACTACAGAGCTGAAAAATGACAGAGTACTGGTAGTTTATCTTCCGGATTGTCATGAAAGTCTTGCCGGTATTATAGCAGGCAGGATCAGGGAAAAATATCACAGGCCTGCCTTTGTATTGACGGGCGGTGAGGCAAGTGCAAAAGGAAGCGGAAGATCAATAGAAAGTTACTCTATGTATGAAGAACTGGTAAAATGTGCAGACCTGATGATACAGTTTGGAGGTCATCCGATGGCAGCAGGTCTTTCTATAGAAGAAAAAAATATAGAAGAATTCCGGAGACGCCTCAATGTCAACTGTACGTTGACGGACGAAGAATTGCGTCCTAAGATCGTGATTGATGTGCCGATGCCTGTGTCTTATATTACAAAAGAACTGGTAGAACAGATTTCGCTTCTGGAACCCTTTGGAAAAGGGAATACAAAACCGGTCTTTGCACAGAAAAATCTCAGAGTGCTTGATTACAGTATTATCGGGAAAAATAAAAATGTAGTAAAACTAAAACTTCTCGATCCGCAGGGGATTTCAGTGGAAGGCATTTATTTCGGAGAAGCAGAGGATTTTGTGAACTTTATCAGGGAAAAAGACAGTATTTCTGTTACTTATTATCCGGAGATCAACAGATTCAGGGGACGAGAGAGTCTTCAGATTATTATTCAGAATTACTGTTAATATTACCGCCTGTTTTGTAACCGCCGGTAAGCCTGGAAATACAAATGTCAGGGCTTAACAGTAACTTGATTCTGAAATAAAAAGGTGATATACTATAAAATATTTATGAGCGAACAGCAATATAACACACACTGGAGGAGAAATAAAATGAAGAAAATTGAAGATTATGTATTAAGTATACCGGATTTTCCTGAACCGGGGATTATTTTCAGAGATATTACAAGTGTTCTGCAGGATGCGGATGGCCTGCAGTTGGCAATCGACTCCATGCAGGACTGTCTTAAGGATATAGATGTGGACGTGATTGCAGGAACAGAGTCCAGAGGCTTTATCTTTGGTGTACCGATCGCATATAATCTTCATAAACCATTTGTACCGATTCGTAAAAAAGGCAAACTTCCCCGCGAAACAGTATCTGTAAGCTATGATCTGGAATATGGCAGTGCAGAGATTGAAATGCATAAAGATTCCATAAAACCAGGTCAGAAAGTGGTTATCGTTGATGATCTGATCGCAACAGGCGGTACGATCGAAGCAGCGATCAAGCTGGTGGAACAGCTTGGCGGTGAGGTTGTCAAGGTTGTATTTCTCATGGAACTTGCAGGTTTAAAGGGACGCGAAAGACTGAATGGGTATGATGTAGCGTCCGTAATTTGTTATGATGGTAAATAAGCACAGCTGATTGTGCAGGACAGGCAGGTGGGAGCATATGACAGAGATAACAAAAAGTACAGAAGCAAAAAAAGATGAAATGCAGGTTGAAAAAGAGAAGCTGGAATCTGTAAAGAGAGCAGATGCGGCAGTAAAGACCATGCATGATTTTACAAGTCCGGAGGTGCTTTATAAAGAACTGATAAACAGTGTTCTGAAGTATCATCCATCAACAGATATTTCCATGATAGAGAAGGCATATAAGGTTGCAAGTGAAGCTCATGAAGGACAGAAGAGAAAGTCCGGAGAGCCATATATCATTCATCCTTTGTGTGTTGCCATCATTCTGGCAGATCTGGAACTTGACAAAGAAACGATAGTTGCAGGTCTTCTTCATGATGCAGTTGAAGATACCTGGATGACCTATGAGGAAGTGGAGAAGGAATTTGGTTCAGAGGTTGCACTTCTTGTGGATGGTGTTACCAAGCTGGGACAGTTATCTTATTCTGCGGATAAAGTAGAAGTTCAGGCAGAGAACCTCAGAAAGATGTTTCTTGCCATGGCTAAGGATATCAGAGTTATTCTGATCAAGCTTGCAGACCGTCTTCATAATATGCGTACCTTACAGTATATGCGTCCTGAAAAGCAGCAGGAAAAGGCCAGAGAGACCATGGATATTTATGCTCCTATTGCCATGCGTCTGGGTATTTCCAAGATAAAGGTAGAGCTGGATGACCTGTCGCTGAAATACCTTAAGCCGGATGTATATTATGACCTGGTGCATAAGGTTGCCCTGCGTAAAAGCGAGAGAGAACAGTTTGTAGGTGCGATTGTAAAAGAAGTTAAGAAACATATGGATGATGCCAATATTAAGGCGCAGGTGGACGGACGTGTAAAACACTTTTTCAGCATCTACAAGAAGATGGTAAATCAGGATAAGACTATTGATCAGATTTATGATTTATTTGCTGTCCGTATTCTTGTAGATACAGTGAAGGATTGTTATGCTGCCCTTGGTGTGATCCATGAGATGTATAAGCCGATTCCGGGAAGGTTTAAAGATTATATTGCCATGCCGAAACCCAATATGTATCAGTCATTGCATACCACATTGATCGGACCTAACGGACAGCCCTTTGAAATCCAGATTCGTACTTATGAAATGCACAGAACTGCAGAATATGGTATCGCTGCACACTGGAAATATAAGGAGTCGTCTGACGGAAAAGCTCCTGTAGGTAAGAGTGAGGAAGAGAAACTGAACTGGCTGCGTCAGATTCTGGAATGGCAGAGAGACATGTCTGATAACAAAGAATTCATGAGTCTTCTGAAGAATGACCTGGATCTTTTTGCGGACAGTGTTTACTGTTTTACTCCACAGGGAGATGTTAAAACACTTCCAAGTGGTTCTACACCGGTGGATTTTGCATACAGTGTTCACAGTGCAGTCGGAAATAAGATGGTAGGTGCCAGAGTTAACGGTAAGCTGGTTCCTATTGAATATGAGATCAAAAACGGTGACCGTATTGAGATCATTACTTCCCAGAATTCTCAGGGACCAAGCCGCGACTGGCTGAAACTGGTTAAGAGTACGCAGGCAAAGAACAAGATTAACCAGTGGTTCAAGAAGGAATTAAAAGAAGATAATATTCTTAAGGGTAAGGAGATGCTTGCGCAGTATGCGCGCGCAAAGGGATTTAAGATTGCAAATTATACAAAAACCCAGTATCTGGAGGCTGTTTTGCGTAAATATGGTTTCAGGGACTGGGATTCAGTACTTGCTGCAATTGGTCATGGCGGATTGAAAGAAGGTCAGGTTTTCAATAAGCTGGTAGAGGCTTATGATAAGGAAAATAAGAAGAATCTGACAGATGAGCAGGTTCTTGAGGCTGCTTCTGAGACACAGGAGAAGCTTCACATTGCCAAGAGCAAGAGCGGCATTGTGGTAAAAGGAATCCATGATGTGGCAGTCCGTTTTTCCAAGTGCTGTAATCCAATCCCGGGTGATGAGATTGTAGGCTTTGTTACAAGAGGACGTGGAATCACAATTCATCGTACAGATTGTGTCAATGTGCTGAATATGTCTGAGACAGACAGGACACGACTGATCGAGGCAGAGTGGCAGCAGCCTGATACCAAGGAAAAAGAGAAGTATATGGCTGAGATTCAGGTTTATGCAAATAACCGTACAGGGCTTCTTGTGGATCTTTCTAAAATATTTACAGAACGTAAGATCGACCTGCGAAGTATCAACAGCCGTACAAGCAAGCAGGAGAAGGCGACTATTTCCATGAGTTTTGAGATTGGAAGCAAAGAGGAACTGCGTTCCCTGATCGAGAAGATCCGTCAGGTAGAGAGTGTCATTGACGTAGAGAGAACTACAGGCTGATCATGGAAAAATCTGCTGAAACATTATTTTATGGAACTGCTGCAGATTGACAGAAAGGAATAACATGAAGAATTTAGAATTACAGAAATGTATATTAGGACCTGTATATACAAATTGCTATCTCCTTAAGAATAAAGAAACCGGAGAACTGATCATTGTTGATCCCGCAGATTGTCCGGAGAAGATTGAAATGAAGATTTCCCGGATGAATGGAAAACCGGTGGCGATTCTTCTTACCCATGGACATTTTGACCACATTCTGGCTGCACAGGCAGTAAAGGAGAAATATAATATTCCGATTTATGCCTGTCGTCAGGAAGAGGAGATGCTCCGCGAACCTTCGATCAATATGACTGTACATTATGGACAGGGATGTTCTATTGTGCCGGATGTATTTCTGGAGGATCTGGATGTTATCAGACTGGCGGGATTTTCCGTTCAGATGATCCATACACCGGGACATACCAAAGGAAGCTGCTGTTATTATCTGAAAGATGAAGGTGTATTGTTCAGCGGTGATACAGTGTTCTATGGCTCTGTTGGAAGAACGGATTTTCCGGGTGGAAGTACAGCAGAAATCGTGAGAAGTCTCCATAAACTGGTAGATTCGCTTCCTGAAGAGACCGAGGTTTTCCCCGGACATGATGCGTCTACCACTATTGGTTATGAAAAGAGGTATAATCCATTTGTGTAAAATAGGCATTCTGTTTGAGAACAGAGATTTTGAACATGATGTTTATGAACTGATCAAAGCGTTTTATCCCGAAGCGGAGATACATACTCTTTATGAAAATGCTGAAGCAGAGTATGACCTCCGCTTCAGTGTGGAACAGGATAATGACAGTTATATCATAAAATACGAAAGGACAGAGAATCTGTCGAAACAGGAAACAGAGCAAAAAGGGGTAATTTCCGCAGACATACTTTCTAAAGAGAATGCAGGCTGTGGAATACAGGATGCTCATGCTCTGAGAAAAGAGAATAAAGATAATATCAAATATGCTCTGTATCAGTTGTTGGTAAAACTGACGGGCAGAACTCTTCCATGGGGAAATCTGACAGGAATACGTCCTGCCAAACTGGCAATGGGAATGATCGAATCCGGAATGAAAAATACGGAAGCAGCCCGGGAGATGCGTGAGAGATATCTGGTAAGTCCGCAGAAAACAGCGCTTGCCATCACTATTGCAAACAGGGAAAGAGAGATTCTGAAGGATATTGACTATGAAAATGGATACAGCCTTTATATTGGAATCCCGTTTTGCCCAAGTATCTGTCTGTATTGTTCCTTCAGCTCCTATCCGCTGAAAGTGTGGGAGAAGAGAACAGATGAATATGTGGAAGCTCTCTGCCGGGAGGTAAGAGAGACTGCTCTTATGATGAAGGGAAGAAAACTGGACACCATCTATATTGGCGGCGGTACCCCGACTACACTGCTTCCACATCAGATCCGTAAGCTCCTGGATACAGTGGGAGAAGCTTTTGGCTATGAAGGACTGGCAGAGTTTACTGTGGAAGCCGGCAGACCGGACAGTATTACACGTGAAAAGCTGATGGCGATCAGGGAGTATCCGGTAACAAGAATTTCCGTAAATCCACAGACTATGAATCAGGAAACCCTGGATATTATCGGCCGCAGACATACTGTGGAGCAGACAAAAGAAGCGTTTCATCTGGCACGAGAGCTGGGATACGATAACATTAACATGGATCTGATCGTAGGTCTTCCGGGTGAGGATATTCACATGGTAGAGCGGACTCTTGAACAGGTTCGTGAACTGGCACCGGACAGTATTACCGTACATTCACTGGCAGTGAAACGTGCAGCAAGGCTGAATATTTTTAAAGAGAAATATCAGGAAATGTCTTTTGAGAATAATCAGGAGATTATGGATCTGACCATGAAAACCGCATATGAAATGGGAATGGGTCCTTATTATCTGTACAGACAGAAGAATATGAAGGGAAATTTTGAAAATGTTGGCTATGCAAAGGTTGACAAAGCGGGAATTTACAATATACTGATTATGGAGGAAAAACAGCCTATCATCGCACTGGGGGCAGGCGGTTCTTCCAAGCTGGTCTTTGACCATGGACAGAGAATTGAACGTGTGGAGAATGTAAAAGACGTTTCTAATTATATTTCCCGCATTGATGAGATGATCGAGAGAAAACGGACAGCAATAGCTACCTGGCTGTAGGATGTGGAGGTAACATTTTGGACACAGTACAAAAGACAGCGGCAGGTTCACAGCAGAGGATCCTGGAATTTGACCTTGCTTCTGAACTGCATCATGGAATGCTGGTAAGTAATCTGGCTTATGCGGTTGCAGAGGAGATGGGACTGCCGCATGAACAGTGCTATGAGCTTGCAATAGCAGGAATGCTCCATGATATAGGAAAGCTGAAGCTGACAAGTTATATTAACGGACAGGAGCAGGATCCTCTGGTGATCGAGGAACTGAAGTATGTCCGGATGCATTCTACATTGGGATATGAGGAACTTAAAGGGCAGGGATATTCGGATTTTGTATTGGAGAGTATCCTGTACCATCATGAGAATTATGATGGCAGTGGATATCCGTCCAATAAAGCAGGTGATGACATACCCATAGGTGCCCGGATACTCAGAGTCTGCGATGTATATGCAGCATTGATCTCTGACAGACCATACAGAAGAGGATTTGATATTTCTTCAGTTATGGAGTTGATGATCGATGAAGTAAAAAATTTTGATATGCAGGTTTTTCTTGCGTTTCAGAGAGTGGTTCATAATGGAGACGGGCAGAATTTTTATAAAAGAGGAGGACAACATGGCATTAAAGAAGAAACCGGTAACCGGTATGAAGGACATTTTACCAAAAGAGATGGAAATCCGTAATTATGTGATGAACATGATTCGTGAAACATACGGAACATTTGGCTTTTCATCTATAGAGACACCATGTGTGGAGCATATTGAAAATCTTTCCAGTAAACAGGGCGGAGAGAATGAGAAACTTATTTTCAAGATCCTGAAACGTGGGGAGAAACTGAAACTTGCGGAAGCAGAGAAAGAAAGTGATCTGGTTGACTCCGGACTTCGCTACGATCTGACTGTGCCGCTTTCCAGATATTATTCCAACAACGCAAATGAGCTTCCGGCTCCTTTTAAGGCACTTCAGATGGGCAATGTGTGGAGAGCAGACAGACCGCAGAGAGGACGTTTCCGTCAGTTTATGCAGTGTGATATTGATATTCTGGGTGAGTCTACTTATCTGGCTGAGATCGAACTGGTTCTTGCTACCACAACGTTGCTCGGAAAGCTGGATTTCCATAACTTTACGATTCGCATCAACGACAGAAAAATCTTAAAAGCGATGGCGCAGTACAGTGGATTCCCACAGGAAAGCTTTGACACTGTGTTTATCATTCTGGACAAGATGGACAAGATTGGTCTGGAAGGTGTTGCAGAAGAACTGGAGAAAGAAGGATTTGCCAAAGAAAGTATTGACACTTATCTTGGACTTTTCAAAGAAATCACTTCTGATATCGAAGGTGTTCGCTACTGTAAAGAGAAATTAAAAGATGTTCTGGATCCAAAGGTTGCTGAGGACCTTGAAACAATCATTTCTACTGTAGATTCTGTTAAGACAGCAGATTTTAAGATGTCTTTCGATCCGACTTTGGTACGTGGAATGTCTTATTATACAGGACCGATTTTTGAAATCTCTATGGATGAGTTTGGCGGCAGCGTAGGCGGCGGTGGACGCTATGATGAGATGATCGGTAAATTTACAGGAAACAATACATCTGCCTGCGGATTTTCAATTGGATTCGAGAGAATCGTAATGCTTCTTCTTGAGAGAAATTATGAAATCCCGACAAAGAATGGTAAGAAAGCATATCTTATCGAGAAGAATATGCCGGCAGACAAGATGCTGACGATTCTGAAACAGGCTCAGGAAGAGCGTAATGCCGGAACACAGATCAATATTTCTATTATGAAGAAGAATAAGAAATTCCAGAAAGATCAGATGACAGCAGAGGGCTATACAGAGTTTGTAGAATTCTTTAAAGACAGAATGTAATAATTCGTAACTGTTCAGCAACATTGCGAGATAGCAGACTGCCGGATAGTTACAACAATTCTTATAATATAGAAAGCATGAAAAGAGGAAAGAAACATGGCTGAAAGTATGCAGGGACTGCACAGAACATGCCGATGTGCAGAAGTAACAAAGGAAATGATCGGCAAAGAAGTTGTCCTTATGGGATGGGTTCAGAAAGCCCGCGATAAAGGCGGAATTATTTTCGTAGATTTAAGAGACCGTTCCGGTATCATGCAGCTGATTTTTGAGAATGGCAGCATTGATGAAGAAGGTTTTGCAAAAGCAGGTAAGCTGAGAAGTGAATTCGTAATCGCTGTTACCGGTGTGGTAGAAGAAAGAGGCGGCGCTGTTAACAAGAATCTTGCAACAGGTGAAATTGAGCTTCGCGTAAAATCCCTTCGTGTTCTGTCTGAAGCAGAGGTACCTCCGTTCCCAATTGAAGAGAACAGCAAGACAAAAGATGAAATCCGTCTGAAATATCGTTATCTTGACTTAAGAAGACCTGACCTTCAGAAGAATATTATGCTTAAGAGTAAAGTCATGATGCTTACAAGACAGTTCTTCGCAAAAGAAGGATTCCTTGAAATTGAAACTCCGATGCTTGGTAAGAGTACACCGGAAGGTGCAAGAGATTATCTGGTACCGTCTCGTGTTCATCCGGGACATTTCTATGGTCTGCCACAGTCTCCGCAGCTGTACAAACAGCTTCTGATGTGCTCTGGTTATGACCGTTATATTCAGATTGCAAGATGTTTCCGTGACGAAGACCTTCGTGCGGACAGACAGCCGGAATTTACCCAGATCGATATGGAACTCTCTTTTGTAGATGTTGATGACGTAATTGATGTAAATGAGAGATTCCTTGCTTATCTGTTCAAGGAAGTACTTGATATTGATGTAAAACTTCCAATCCAGCGTATCACATGGCAGGAAGCTATGGACAGATTTGGTTCTGATAAACCGGATATGCGTTTCGGAATGGAACTTCATGATGTAAGTGATGTAGTTAAAAACTGTGGATTCAGCGTGTTTACTTCTGCGTTGGAAAATGGCGGCAGTGTTCGTGGTATCAATGCAGAAGGACAGGGCGCTATGCCACGTAAGAAAATTGACAAACTGGTTGAGTTTGCCAAAGGTTACGGTGCAAAAGGCCTTGCATACATTGCAATCGCTGAAGATGGCACAAGAAAATCTTCTTTTGCTAAATTCATGACAGATGAAGAGATGGATGCTCTGGTAGCAGCTATGGATGGTAAAGCAGGAGACTTACTTCTGTTTGCAGCAGATAAGAAGAAACTGGTTTATGATGTACTTGGCGCACTTCGTCTGGAACTTGCAAAGCAGATGGATCTTCTTGATAAGAATGAGTATCGTTTCGTATGGGTAACAGAGTTCCCGCTTCTTGAATGGAGTGAAGAAGAGAATCGTTTCACAGCAATGCATCATCCATTTACCATGCTTATGGAAGAGGACCTTCCACTTCTGGATACAGATCCTGGAAAAGTTCGTGCAAAAGCATATGATATCGTATTAAACGGTAATGAAATTGGTGGAGGAAGTGTCAGAATCCATCAGGATGATATTCAGGAGAGAATGTTTGAAGCACTCGGATTCACAAAAGAAGCTGCTCACGAGCAGTTCGGATTCCTTCTGGACGCATTCAAATATGGAGTTCCGCCTCACGCCGGACTGGCATACGGACTTGACCGTCTGGTAATGCTTATGGCGAAAGTTGACAGCATCCGTGACGTAATCGCATTCCCGAAGGTTAAAGATGCTTCCTGTCTGATGACTCAGTCTCCGAGCCGCGTAAGCGAGGAGCAGTTAAAAGAACTGGAACTGGAAGTAAGACCGGAGGAAGTAACTGAATAAGGATGGAGCTTACAATTCAGACGTTTTTGATTGTATGCCCGTTGGTATTCCTTGCAGGATTAGTTGATTCTATCGCAGGCGGGGGTGGTTTGATCTCCCTGCCTGCGTATCTGCTTGCAGGGGTTCCGATGCACAATGCGATAGCAACGAATAAATTATCCTCGGCAACTGGGACAGCGATTTCAACAGCACGTTTATGTAAGAATAAATTTGTAGACTGGGGAGTTGCACTGCCATGTATTTCCATGGCTCTTGTCGGTTCTTTTGCAGGCGCTCATATTGCGCTTCTTGCCAGTGATAAGATATTAAAATGGATGCTGATTCCAGTACTTCCTATTGTTGCGTTTTATGTAATGAAGAAGAAAAATCTGGATGATAACAGCAATGTAGAGATTTCCCGAAAGAAACAGTGGATTTTGTGTGCGGTGTGTTCTCTGGCTGTTGGCTGCTACGATGGCTTTTATGGGCCGGGAACTGGTACGTTTCTGCTTATTTTATATACAGGAGTAGCAAAACTTCCCGTAGCGAAAGCTTCCGGAACTATGAAACTTGCAAATCTTTCTTCTAATATAATGGCATTAGTTGTTTTTTTATTTAGTGGAAAGATTGTCATATATCTTGGACTTGCAGCTTCTGTTTTTTCCATTGCAGGGCATTATGTAGGATCTGGAATGGTAATGAAAAATGGAAATAAAATCGTAAGACCGATTATTCTGATCGTTCTGGTTTTACTGTTTATCAAAATTATAACGGGGATGTAAAAAGAATAAGACAAAGATTAAAAAGACCACCATATCATAGAATGATTCGGGAAAGGAACATTTCTGTGATATGGTGGCCTTTTTAGTTGTTTAACCAAACTGCGAAGCAGTTATTTGGTTATGAGCAAGTAGCGGAAGCGGATTGCGAATATCCGATTGACTAATCGTTAATTGGAACTGCTTTCAGTAGAAGTATTATCATTTGTCTGCTTATTTGTATCGGCAGAAATATTTTCATCCTCAGAATCAGAAGTCTCGAGAGGAGAATCTGTCAAAGTACCGAAAATAGCATTTCCCAAAGTATTTCCCTCATCCTGAAGTTTCCAGGATACCCCATCATTGATTAGAACAAAATCTACATCATTGACGGTAGTAACGGTATTATCATTGATGCTGTTCAGAAGAATTTCGAAAGATTTCTCGTATCGTTTCTGGGAGCCATCGATAACTGCGTCAGCAGAAGCCAGATATTTATCAAGCTTTTCCTGATAATCAGCCAGGATCGAATCACTGTCAAAGGTTGTAATTTCAGTTGTAACAGTGGCATTGTATCCATTTTCACTGCTGGATTTAATGACATAATTAAAATTTTTATGAATCTGTTCGGCAAGTGCTGAGGCAATGGAATTTTTTGCAGTATCGGATGTATTCATGATATTTACTACACCCAGATAAGATGTCATTTCTTTCAAATCCAGTTTCTGTAGAGTGTCAAGATAGACGGTCAGGGTATCTTCCGGTGAAAGGATATCCGGATTTGCCAGATCAGCTATAAGACCGCCGACAAGGTCATCTTCCAGAGAATTGGTACGCTGGATCTTCCATTTTTCCTTTTTATTATTGCCTGTATTGACAAGCTGTATGTTACAGTCTGTCTCAGCTGTATCATAGTCATTTGTGTTTAAAAGATGATTCAGGATCAGATAATGAGCCTCAAGAGATCTGGAAGAATCTTTGATATTTCCTTTTTGCGCCTGGGCTGACTCTGTGATCTGTGTCCGGAGAAGTTCTGCTTTAAAATCTCTGGCAAGAACTTTGGAATCGATTGTGGTCAGTTTGACAGAAACAGTGGCAGAATGATTGGCTGTGCCGACGATGACATCCGAAATTTTGTAATTAAATTTCCGGAAAAAGAGAGAAAAGGTTTCATTGATTTCCTCAGTTAAATCAGTATTCTCTGTGGCATCGGGGAACAGCTCTGTATAGGGTATGTATTTTTGCGTAGTTTCTGAATCGAGATTTTTTAACTGATCCAGTTCATTTCTGACTACACTCTTTACATCTGACTCATTTTTGCGGAAACAGCCGCTGCTTACAGATACAGCAAAAAGAAAAAATAAGACAGAGAAAAGAAGAATCAGGTGTTTGTTTATATTCATACGTGTTCTTTCCTTTCACAGTGCTTTCTGTGCAACTGTTTGACAGTTACTTTTCTGTTTATTTTAACAGATTTTGTACTGACTGTCAAAAAAGTGAAAAAGATGAACGAAATTCATAAAAAAAACGTGAAAAAATTGTGAAAAATGTTGCCATTTAGTTACAAAGCTTTTATTTTAAGACGGAATCTGATATGATAGGAAAATGAATAATAATAATATAAAGAAGCAGTAGTGTATAATAGATGTTAGCCCGAACAAGGTGACAATATCAAGGAGGCAATTTATGAAGAAACGTATTATTATCGTTTTGGGAATCCTGATCGCAGCAGGCGGTATCGGAACCGGAGTCTGGTATCACTTTAAAGGAAACGGTCAGAGTGGAACCGGTGATTCTATTGTGTATGTGTCAAAAGTAAGTGTGATCACCGGATCTGAAACAACAGCGGTAAATCGGTTTGCCGGTGTGGTAGAACCGCAGAAAACTGTAAACGTAAAAATAGAAAGTGGACGAAAAGTAAAAGAAGTGGAAGTTAAGACCGGAGAAGAAGTAAAGGCCGGACAGCTTCTTTTTGAATATGATCTCAGCAGTATTGAGGATGATCTGAAGCAGGCGCAACTGGATCTGGACAGATTAAAAAATGAACAGATCAGCCTGACAGAACAGATAGCTACGCTGGAAGCGGAGAAGAAAAAAGCAAAGGCCGAAGATCAGTTGTCCTATACCATTGAAATCGAGACTAACAAAATGAATCTCAAGAAGAATGAATATAGTCAGAAGAGTAAACAGTCTGAAATTGATAAACTTCAGAGCGCAACACAGAATACAGAGGTTCGAAGTGAAATAGATGGTGTGATACAGAAAATTGACACTTCCAAAATGACAAGTGACGACGGTGATTCTGTGGATGACAGCAGTGCAATGGACAGTAGCATGTCGTCAGGTGACGGAAGTTCGGACAGTTCTGCATTTATTACAATTCTCAGTACAGGTGCTTACAGAGTAAAAGGTAAAGTTAATGAACAGAACAGGGATTCTATTGTACCCGGAGAGGCAGTGATCATCCGTTCCAGAGTAGACAGCAGTAAAACATGGAAAGGAACGATGGGATCCGTAGATGTGAATAATGGAACTTCAGATGACAGCAGTAATGATATGTATATGGGTATGGCAAGTACCAGTTCCGATGATCAGACAACGTCTACTTCTTATCCTTTTTATGTGGAATTGGATTCCTCTGAGAATCTGATGCTTGGACAGCATGTGTACATAGAACGTGACATCGGACAGGATGAGAAAAAAGACGGTCTGTGGCTCAGTGATTACTATATTCTGGACACAGATACCAATGAACCGTATGTATGGGCAGCCAGCGATAAGAACAGACTGGAGAAGCGTTATGTAACACTTGGAGAACATGATGATGATCTTGGAGAATATAAGATTGTTGAGGGCCTTACAAAGAAAGATGCGATTGCATTCCCGACAGCGGCTCTGGAAGAAGGCGAAAAAACAGAGATCGGAGATCTGGCTCAGACAATGAGCGGAGGCGCGGACGGGATTACAGATATGGATGCTGATCATGGAAATATGGATGATGAACAGCCAGATTCCGCAGATGGGGAAGCCTATACAGATCCAGATATGGAAGAGGGTTCTGAAGATGACAGTTCGGATGACTCGATTGATCCAAATGAGGAACTTGTACCAATCGATGAGGCACCTGGTATGAGCGCAGGTGAAGACGTGGAGGGAATCGAATGATACTGGAATTAAAGGGTATATATAAAGAATATCAGCAGGGTAAAATGAAGGTTCCGGTATTAAAAGATGTGAATTTCTCCATGGAAGAAGGAGAATACGTGGCAATTATGGGACCATCTGGTTCGGGAAAAACTACTCTGATGAACATTATCGGATGTCTGGACAAGCAGACAGAGGGGACTTTTTTTCTGGATGGAGTGGATATTAAGGCGTGTTCGGAGAATGAAATGTCAGATATCCGGCTGAATAAGATAGGGTTTGTTTTTCAGAGTTTTCATCTTCTCCCTAAGCAGAGTGCTCTGGCAAATGTTGAGATGCCATTAAATTATGCGAGGGTACCTAAGAAGGAGAGAAGAGAACGCGCTCTGAAAGCACTTGACAGAGTGGGCCTGGCGGACAGAGTGGATTTTAAGCCAAATCAGCTTTCAGGAGGTCAGATGCAGAGGGTTGCCATTGCCAGGGCGATCGTCAATAACCCGAAACTTCTTCTTGCAGATGAACCTACAGGTGCTCTTGACAGTAAATCCGGTGCGCAGGTTATGGAACTTTTCCAGAGGCTGAATGATGAGGGGGTATCTGTATTGATGATCACCCATGATGCGGATATTGCCGCACATGCGAAGAGGGTGGTTACGATCAAAGATGGTATCCTTCAGGAAAAGAGGTGATCTTCATGGGCAAAGTAAAGAAAATCCTCGCAGGAGTGCTTGTGGTGGTAATCGCAGGAAGCGGAATTACAGCGGGATTGATGCAGCTGAAGAAAAACAGCCAGAAAACAGTGGCGGTTACTCCTGTGAGCGGATTACTGCAGGAATTTTATACACCTTCCACCACGCTTGACGGAATCATTACATCCAGTGCAACACAGACAGTAAACGGTGATAAAGACCTGATTATTGATCAGATTTATGTGACAAAGGGAGATGCCGTAAAAAAAGGGGATCCTCTGATTTCTTTTGATACTACTCTGGTGGAAATGGAACTGAATATAGCAAAGCTGAAAAAACAGAAACTGGAGCAGGATTTAAATAAAGCAGTGAACAGATTGAACAGCCTTCAGAATGGTGGACCTGTAGAGGAAACAGATGCGGGTACAGACGCCGATAACCTGAATTCAAAAACAGGAAGAACTGATAATGATACAGGCGATGATGATATGAAACCGGATGATACGTTATCATCCGCAACAGATATGTCCGGTAATTATCTGGCAGCAGCCATGCATCCGTTTTTGTTATCTGCTTTTACAGATGGAGATGCAGTGGATAATGCGGGCTCAGACAATTCTTCATCCAAGTCAGATTTACCGGGAGATGATGCTTCAACAGATACCGGAAATACAGGCGGTTCATCAGATGGAACATCTGCGGATCATGATATTCCGGTATATACGGATCCTTCAGCAAATGGATTCAGTGACGGAGAGAAGGATGATTTTAATTCCGGAAAAAATGATATGCCGGAATTATCACCAACGCCAACGCCGGCACTGGATGATCATACCACATATTTTGATCCCTATTACCGAAAAGGTGATCCGAATATCACTGATGGTGGCGAGCCGTTTTATCAGAAACTGGATGCAGATTCTGTTCCGTTTACAGGAAGTGGCACAGAGGACGATCCATATGTATATCTGTGTAGCAGTGCAAAAGAAAAAGTAACAGTAATGGGTTCATTCTTTAATAAACTTGCAGGATACAGTCCTGATGGAACCAAAGTTGTTAATCAGGGTGGTTACTGGTACCGTCTGGAATTTCATCAGAATGATACAATAGCGGACTATGATGATCTGAAAACCTCCTGCACAGGTTATTATCTGGTAAACGGAAGTTTTCTGGAGAAACCGGTATATGAATTTGCAGAGGTGGAATTTACACTGGCAGATGCAGATAAATATGATAAGAATCCAGATGATGGAGGAGATGATAATCCTGGTGGGAATGATGAACCTACCGGAACCCCTGTTTCCAGGGCAGATGCTATTAAGTATCAGAAGAGTAAGATTGCCAGTCTGAAGCTGGATCTCCAGGAAAGCGATATCAAGATATCACAGCTGGAAAAGAAAGCTAATAAAAAGCTTATCACTGCAAAACTGGATGGTACGGTTACTTATGTGGGGGATTCCGGAAGTGGTGAGACAACTGACGGTAAGGCTCTGATCAAGATAAAAAGCAGTGATGGATTTTATGTGGTAGGTTCTGTGAGTGAACTGATGCTCGATGATTTTAAAGAAGGTACAAAGCTTAATTGTACAAGTTATACCAGCGGATCTTTTGAGGCAGATGTTATGGATGTTTCGGAATATCCTGTAACCGGAAACAGCTTCTATGGAAGCAGTAATCCAAATGTGTCTTATTATGCATTTACAGCAGTGGTAAGTGACAAGACACTTCAGTTGGAAGATCAGGACTGGGTTACTGTCAATTATGAAACATCTGCTGCAGAGAACATTATGGTCATTCAGAAAGCTTTTGTCAGAAATGACAATAATAAAAACTATGTGTATAAAGATGATAATGGTATCCTGAAGAAACAGGAGATTTCAGTGGGTGCAGCTGTAGACAGCGGTTACAGTGTGATTGTCAAAGGTGGGCTCAGTGAAGATGATCTGATTGCATTTCCTTATGGAAAAGATGTGAAAGAGGGTGCAAAGACAAAAGAAATTACTCTGGATCAGATGTATGGATATTAATTGAGAAAGGAGACATTTTATGCTTGAAAATATACGCCTGGCTTTTCAGGGAATATGGTCACATATGATGAGATCCTTCCTGACTATGCTGGGTATCATTATTGGTATTGCGTCTATCATTGCAATTGTTTCTACCATCAAAGGAACCAGTGAGCAGATTAAGGAAGACCTGATAGGTGCAGGTTCCAATACAGTAAATATTTATCTGTATGATGGAGATAATCAATATGATGCGGAATATGGAAATTCTTCAAAAGCACCGATTCTGACAGATGATGTAAAAGAAGAAGTGAAAGATCTGGACCATGTTGAGAATGCAACTTTTTATTATAACAGTACCAGCGCATCTATTTATAATAACAATAACAGTCTGGAGGGTGGAAGTGTTTACGGGATTGATGTGAACTATCTGGCTACTTGCGGATATATAATTCAGTCAGGACGGGGATTTGTAAAAGATGACTACAAAAATTACAATAAAGTTGCGCTGATCGATGACAATGCGGCACAGAATCTGTTCCCGTCACAGAACCCGGTAGGGCAGACTGTGGAGATCAATCAGGAACCATATACGATTGTGGGAGTGATCCGGCAGGATGAGAATTATCAGCCGACGATCAACAGTATTGACGAATATTACACTTATTATCAGTCGATTGTAGGAAGTGTAATGATTCCGGACAGTTGCTGGCCGATTTCCTTTAAATTTGATGTTCCTCAGAATGTAATTGTGAAAGCAGACAGCACAGATACCATGAGTACGGTGGGAAATGCAGCAGCAGATGCGCTGAATAATTTAATTGCAGCCCTGAATACAGGTGGAAATACAACCATGAAATACAAAGCTGAAGATATCATGGAGCAGGTTAAGAATATGCAGAAGCTCAGTGAGAGTACAAATAATCAGCTGATCTGGATTGCGAGTATCTCTCTTCTTGTGGGTGGTATTGGTGTCATGAATATCATGTTGGTTTCTGTTACGGAGCGTACCAAAGAGATTGGTCTGAAAAAGGCTATCGGGGCACGTAAGAAGACTATTCTGGGACAGTTTCTGACAGAGGCTTCCGTACTTACCAGTATTGGCGGTATTATCGGAGTAATAACAGGAATCGGGCTGTCGAAAGTGGTGGGAAAGGTTACCGGTTCGCCTACTGCGATCAGTGTGCCATCAATTGTGATCGCAGTATTGTTTTCTACAGTGATAGGCGTGGTATTTGGACTGCTTCCTTCTGTGAAAGCAGCAAATTTAAATCCTATTGATGCGTTGAGAAGTGAATAAACACTGCACAGATAAAACAGACTTGATGTACAATACCTTTGTATATTGAGTCTGTTTTTCTGTAACATTTTTAGTTACTGTTTACTGGTAATATCCTGCAAAGCGTATTATTGAAAACGAAGTGAACAATAACCATTTTTCTGTGGATTTTAAACAGAAAAACAATCAAATTTGTATAGATGTCAAGAAATGTGCTAAAATTTGTACAAAAAATAAAAAAATATGGAAGTACAAAGACAGGTTGTGCTATAATGGAGTATCTCAAAAAGAATTATTTATACAGGAGGAAGTTCGCGGATGGTATCATTTACCTATATCATCAAAGATAAATTTGGAATACATGCAAGGCCCGGACTGCTTCTTGTGCAGGAAGCCGGAAAGCTTACGAGCAATATCACTATTTTTAAAGGAACAGACAGTGGTGATGCGAAGCGGATGTTCTGTGTTATGAATCTTGCAGTAAAACAGGGAGATCAGATAACAGTACATGTGGAAGGCGAGAATGAAGAGGCAGATGCCGAAGTAATGAGAGAGTTTTTGAAAAATAATCTGTAACTGTGAAGATGTCAGACAGTTATGCCATAATCTTTAATAAGGAGAATTGGAGTAATGAGAGTATTAGAAGGTAAGTCCGTATTTTCAGGAATCGCAATTGGAAAGATTTCTATTTTGCAGAAAGCAGACACAAGTGTAAAGCGTACGAAGGTAGAAAATCCAGAGGCAGAGATCACACGTGTGCAGGAAGCAAAAGAGAAAGCAGTTGAACAGCTTCAGAAACTGTATGATAAGGCACTCCGGGAAGTAGGAGAATCAGGTGCTGCTATTTTTGAAGTGCATCAGATGATGCTGGATGATGAGGACTATCTGGATTCTATTGATAACATTATCCGTACGGAGAATGTAAATGCAGAGTATGCAGTAGCAACAACAGGTGATAATTTTGCAGACATGTTTGCGCAGATGGATGATGACTACATGAAAGCAAGAGCGGCAGATGTAAAGGATATTTCAGATCGTCTGGTACGTGTATTATCAGGACACGATGAGGGAGATATGGATGCTGCAGAACCATCTATTATCGTTGCTGAGGATCTGGCTCCAAGTGAAACTGTACAGATGGACAAGAGCAAAGTTCTTGCATTTGTTACAAGGAAAGGTTCTTCCAATTCCCATACAGCAATCCTTGCAAGAACTATGAATATCCCGGCGCTGATCAATATTGAATATGATGACAGCATGGATGGGAAAATGGCAGTTGTAGACGGCAAGACCGGTTCTCTTATTGTGGAACCAGATGCAGATACCCTGAAGAAATATCAGGATCAGAAAGACGAGGAGCTGCGCCAGAGAGCAATGCTCAAAGAATTAAAAGGCAAAACTACAGAGACAAAGAGTGGACATAAGATTCATCTGTACGCAAACATCGGAAGCACAGGCGATGTAGCCAGTGTACTGGCTAATGATGCAGAAGGTATCGGTCTTTTCAGAAGTGAATTCATTTATCTGGAAAAAGATAATTATCCGACAGAGGAAGAGCAGTTCCAGATTTATAAAGCAGTAGCACAGAATATGGCAGGAAAGAAAGTAATCATCCGTACACTGGATATCGGCGCAGACAAGCAGATTGATTACTTTGATATGGCACACGAAGAGAATCCGGCAATGGGTTATCGTGCAATCCGTATCTGCCTGGACAGACCGGAAGTATTTAAGACACAGCTTCGTGCACTGTTCAGAGCAAGTATGTTCGGAAATATCTCCATTATGTATCCGATGATCATCTCTGTAACAGAAGTAAAACAGATCAAGGCTATTGTTGCAGAGGTTAAGAAAGAGCTGACAGAGCAGGGCATTCCGTTTAAAGATGACGTAGAGCAGGGTGTAATGATCGAGACACCGGCTGCAGTTATGATCAGTGATCTTCTTGCAAAAGAAGTTGATTTCTTCAGCATCGGAACTAACGATTTAACACAGTATACACTGGCAATCGACCGTCAGAATGCAAAACTGGATAATATTTATGATTCTCATCATGAAGCTGTACTTCGTATGATCCAGATGGTCATTGATAATGCACATAAAGAGGGAATCTGGGCAGGAATCTGCGGAGAGCTCGGAGCAGATACTACATTGACAGAACGCTTTATACAGATGGGGATTGATGAATTATCTGTATCACCTACATTTGTTCTGCCGGTACGTAAGATCGTAAGGGAACTGGACTGATTCTGGCATAAATATCGCAAAAGAATAGAAACAGGCAGTCAAAATTCCGCATGGGTCAATCTATGCGGAATTTTTTTGCAATAAATTAGCGGTTCCTGATTGTGATACATAAAAAAATATGATAAACTGAACATAGTCTGTAATTTTATGAAAAGATAATTGATACATAAAAAATCTGAAGTGGATCAGAAGCAAAGGAGATATGAATATGGGAAAAATTGCCATTGTCACAGACAGTAACAGCGGCATAACACAGGACCAGGCAAGAGAACTTGGAATCAGCGTAATTCCAATGCCTTTTTATATTAACGAGAAGCTTTATCTTGAAGGAATCACTCTTTCACAGGAAGAGTTTTATGAGAGACTTAAGAATGATGAGGCTATTTCTACTTCACAGCCGGGGCCGGCAGATGTATGCGGACTTTGGAATACATTACTGGAAAAGTATGATGAAGTAGTGCACATTCCAATGTCAAGCGGACTGAGTGCATCCTGCGATACAGCAATGGGACTGGCTCAGGAATATGACGGAAGAGTACATGTAGTAGACAATCAGAGAATTTCTGTTACGCAGAGACAATCTGTACTGGATGCCCTCATATTAAGAGATGCGGGCAGAAATGCGACACAGATCAAACAGGTTCTGGAAGAGCAGAAGCTGGATTCCAGTATCTATATTACTCTGGAAACTCTGAAATACCTTAAGAAAGGCGGAAGGATTACTCCTGCAGCAGCAGCAATCGGAACAGTTCTGAACCTGAAACCTGTGCTTCAGATCCAGGGTGAGAAGCTGGATGCATATTCCAAAACAAGAGGCAAGAAGCAGGCAAAACGTGTCATGCTCAAGGCTATGCAGAATGACTGGGAGAACCGCTTCACAGAATACGTAAAACGTGGCGAAATGTGCCTGCAGTCTGCTTATACAGGAAATCAGGAGGAAGCAGAGGAATTTAAGAAAGAAATTGCCGAAGCATTCCCCGGAATTGAGATTGTGCAGAATCCGTTATCATTAAGTGTTGCATGCCATATCGGACATGGTGCTATTGCAGTTGCATGTTCAAGAAAAGTGGTAGTAGAATAAAACAATCTGAGGAGTTAGGAAAGAATGAAGAAACTTATGGAACAGATGGCGGAAGAACTTTCCGCAGCATTTGAAAAATCCGGATACGACCCATCCTACGGAAAAGTAACCGTATCCAACAGACCGGATCTTTGCGAATTTCAGTGCAACGGTGCTATGGCAGGAGCCAAAGCATATAAGAAGGCACCGTTTATGATCGCTGATGATGTAGTAGCATACTTAAAAGACAGCCAGGTTTTCTCCATGGCAGAAGTCGTAAAACCGGGATTTATCAATTTAAAAGTAAAAGGTGAATTCCTTGCAGATTACTTAAAGGAAATGGCAGCAGACGAGAAACTTTCCGTATCTGCAGCAAAAGAGCCGAAGACGATCATCATCGACTACGGTGGACCAAACGTTGCAAAACCTCTTCATGTAGGACACCTTCGTTCTGCAATCATCGGAGAAAGTATTAAGAGAATCGGTCGCTTTGTAGGACATAAAGTGATCGGTGATGTTCATCTGGGAGACTGGGGTCTTCAGATGGGGCTGATCATTACGGAACTGAAACACAGAAAACCGGAGCTGGTTTATTTTGATGATTCTTACACAGGAGAGTATCCGGAGGAAGCACCATTTACGATCAGCGAGCTGGAAGAGATCTATCCATGTGCAAGCGGCAAGTCCAAAGAGGATGAAGCGTACAGAAACGAAGCTCTGGAAGCAACTCATCTTCTTCAGCAGGGCAAACCGGGATACATGGCTCTCTGGAACCATATTATGAACGTATCCGTTACAGACCTGAAGCGCAACTATGACAAATTAAATGTGTCTTTTGATCTCTGGAAAAAGGAATCCGATGCACAGCCATATATTCCTGGAATGGTTGAGGAGATGAAAGAAAAAGGATTCGCTTATGTAGACCAGGGTGCACTTGTAGTAGATGTAAAAGAAGAGAACGACACAAAAGAGATTCCTCCATGTATGCTTCTGAAATCAGACGGAGCTTCTCTTTATACAACTACAGACCTTGCAACAATCGTAGAGCGAATGAAATTATTTAACCCGGATGAGATCTTGTATGTGGTAGACAAACGTCAGGAACTTCACTTTATCCAGGTATTCCGCTGTGCAAGAAAGACCGGGCTTGTAAAAGATGATACAAAGCTTTCTTTCCTTGGATTCGGAACCATGAACGGAAAAGACGGAAAACCGTTCAAGACAAGAGAGGGCGGCGTTATGCGTCTGGAAACTCTCATTAAAGATATCAACGAAGAGATGTTTACCAAGATTGTTGAGAATCGCAGCGTGAAAGATAAAGATGCGAAAGAAACTGCAGAGATCGTAGGGCTTTCCGCAATCAAATACGGTGACCTTTCCAATCAGGCTACCAAGGATTACATTTTTGATATTGACAGATTTACATCATTTGAAGGTAATACAGGTCCGTATATCCTTTATACGATCGTTCGTATCAAATCTATTCTGAACCGTTTTGCAGAAGAGGGCGGCAACCTTGAAGCAGGTACAATCCTTGATCCTGTAAACGACAGCCAGAAGAACCTGATGCTTCAGCTGACAGGTTTTGGTGCAACCGTAGAGAACGCCTTTGAAGAAAAAGCACCGCATAAGATCTGTGCATATATTTACGAAGTATCCAATGCATTCAACAGCTTCTATCATGAGACAAAGATCCTCAGCGAAGAGAACGAAGCACAGAAAGCTTCCTTCATCCAGTTGCTGAAACTCACTAAGAAAGTTCTGGAGACATGTATCGATCTTCTTGGATTTTCTGCACCGGACAGAATGTAAAAATAAGATTCATCAATAAATCAACTTGTTGGCACACTAAGCCCTGTTTACATATATTGTAAATGGGGCTTTTCAAAAAGAACGAAATGTGCTATCATGTATTTATCTAATCTATACGTGATGAAATTCTTTCATCACATTTTCCATTTTTGTTTTAAACGAATTGTGAATATCTGCTTGGCTCAGATAAACTGCGGAGCAGTTATTCGGTTATGAGCAAGTAGCGAATCTGATGATTTTATCTGTTTGACAATTGAACAGGAGGTGAACCAGTGAATTTATCTGGAACTGTATTAAAAGGGCGTTACTGTATTCTGGATCCTGTTGGAAAAGGCGGCGGAGGGAAAGTTTACCTTGCCAGAGACCTGGAACTGGGCGTTTTGTGGGCGGTAAAAGAAATACCGGTATCCGACAAAAGTGAAGCCCGTATGCTTTTGAAACTTTCGCATCCGTCTTTGCCAAAGATGATAGATTACATAGAAGATAACCGAAAATGTTACCTTGTTATGGAATATGTCAGGGGAAAATCTCTGGGTGAGTATTTAAGAGGCGGAAAACATTTTTCCATAAATGAAATCGTTAAATATGGAATGGAGATTTCAGATGTATTCTCCTATTTTCATGGTCGGAAACCACCGGTTTATTATGGAGATCTGAAGCCTGACAATCTGATGCTGGGTGAGAATGGAAGATTATATCTGATCGATCTGGGCGGTGCTGTAAACGGATATAAATATCATCATAAAGTATGTACAGGCACTGCCGGTTTTGCTGCGCCGGAACAATATGAGGGAAAGATAAATGCAGCAACAGATATTTATACATTTGGAAAAACATTATCTGCCTTATGTGGAAAAACAGATTGTCTGTTATTCATCCGAAACATGTCATTATTCTGGCTTATTTTCAGATGCTGCATGAAGAAACCGGAAATGCGTTATCAAAATATGAAGACTGTACAGAAAAAACTAAGCAGAATCCAGAAGAGACAAAACCAGAGTAAAATTAAAAACATGTTGGTTTTGACAGGAAGCAGTATTGCCTTTGCAGTAATAACTGTTTTTCTCCTGTTTAGTTCTGATCTGGTATCCGATTCCAAAACATTTGATTTTTATGAAGAGCTAACTGATATTACAGACCTTTATTATCAGGAAGAATTTCAAAACGGCAGTAAAGCGGACAGGGAAAAAATCTGTGAACAGGCAGATACCGGACTGCGGAAATTACAAAAACAATGCGCTGAAAAAGAGGAGTCCAGAAAGATATTACAGATTCTGGCAGTAAACAGTGAGTACCAGGAAAATTATGAAAATGCAGGATTCTACTATGAGCAAATGCTTCTTTATGATGAAACTTACAGAGCCGGATACGGTGAATATGGAATGTTCCTGTTCCGTACCGGGAAAAAGGAAGCCGGTCAGGCACTATGGACAGAATATAAGTCGAAAGAAACAATGTTAGACGATACAGTCAGCAGAAATCTGAGATTGTGGGAAAAGGAGATGGCTAAGAGTGAAGAAAAATCATAACAGACTCTGGATTGTGACATTTGTATGTTTATGTCTGTGTCTGACTTCGACTATCTCTGCCATGCAGATGGGAGGTTTTGATATTGATGTAGGAAATGGAGAAAGCAGTAGCTGGCAATGGCAGGAACAGCAGTGGAATCAGAGCAGTTGGGAGAATACGTGGGAAGATAACCGGCAGACTGGAGACAACACATCAGAAACTCCTGTACAGAACGATCGGGCCCAGGACAATGGATATCAGTATGATTCTGATACAGGAAACGGAACACAGGATAATATACAGCAATGGGATGGTGTACAGCAGAATAGCACTGACTGGAATAACAGCAGTCAATGGAACAATAATTCTCAGTGGGATAATAATTCTCAGAATAATAATGCCCAGAATAATAACGTTCAGAGTAATAATGCCCGGAATAATAATTCTGCATGGAACGCTCAACCTCAGACAGATAACAATATGCAGATAACATCCCGGACGGATAATGAATCCGCTGTTAAGATACCAGAAAAACCCACCCCAACATCAATACCTGTATCAACACCTAAACCTGCGAAAAATCCGAAGCCGACAAAAACACCCAAATCAACTCAGCCCCCAACTCCTAAGCCGTCAAAAAAGAAAAATAAGAAGAAACAAAATAAAGCAAAGAAAACAGAAAAAGGAAACAAGAATACAGGTAATTCCAAAGTGTTTCAGAATAAAGAAAACCAGGGGGATACTGTTGAATACACGCATGTAAAAGATGAAGCTGTTAAGTTTCATTGCACACAAAATACAGATAGTTTCCATACCCCGCGAATTCAGATAATATCCCGGGGCTCTGTTCAGATTCTTTCTTTTCGGCTTAACAAAACAGAATGTCCCTGGCATTGGGAAGGAGACTGGATCATACCGGATACGGAAGATGAAAATGTAAAAGAAATAGAATTGTTGGTTATCTCTCAAGGCGGAAAGCTGATAAAAATGAATCCCCGGATTTTTTTCTCATAGACGCTTCAGGAAAACAATGCTATAATTTATCATATTATATCAATTTTTCTGAGACAGGAGGAACCTATGTACAAAGTAATTTTGTTTGATTTAGATGGAACATTAACAGAATCCGGAGAGGGTATCACGAAATCTGTTCAGTATGCACTGGAGAGAATTGGAAAGCCTGAACCGAACCTTGAGAAACTGAAGGTTTTCATAGGACCGCCGCTTATGGAGATGTTTATGCAATATGCACAGATTGATGAGGCAACCGCAAAACAGGCGGTGGAAATTTACAGAGAACGCTATTCTGTGACAGGAATCTTTGAAAATGCCGTATATCCGGGAATTGAGAACATGCTGGCACAGTTGGAGAAGAAAGGATATATTCTCGCAGTAGCATCCTCTAAACCGGAAGTATATGTGAGACAGATCCTGGATCATTTTGGACTTACCTGGTACTTCACAGAAATCGGCGGAAGCGAATTGAATGGTCGAAGAACAAACAAGACAGAAGTGATCGAAGATGTTCTGAAACATCTGAATATGGACAAACACAGAGATCAGGTTATTATGGTTGGAGATAAAGAACATGATGTATACGGAGCACGCAAAGCTGGCCTGGAATGTATTGCAGTTTCTTTCGGATATGGAACTGAAGAAGAGCTTAAACAGGCAAAACCTCTGAAAATCGTTGATTCTGCAGAAGGAATCGTAGATTTTTTCGCCTGAGCCCTCTGCGAAAACAAAATATTGTTTCTAAAATCTGGAGGGCAGGATATCCGGCAGGAATCCATTTTGTGATTTCGCAGATCGTTGCAGGGACTGCGTTGGCAGTATTTGCAAGAACAGCAGAAAATTCGGCAGAGACATACTATAATTACACGATTTTTCTCACAGGCTTAACAGGAATCCTGGCTATGATCCCGGCATTGTATTTTTATCGAAGAGATAAAGTTAGAAGAATTGCCAGCGGTCTGATCCCGGCGCAGAAAAAAGTACCGCTTTCTATATCGGAAACAGTTCTTTTACTTCTGGCAGGAGCCGGATTTGCACAATATGGAAACTTCCTGATGGCAATACTTCAGTCATTTATCAACAGCAGCACCTATCAGGAGAGCATGACCAGAATTACAGAAGGAAAATCACTTCTTATGATGATTTTCTGGATGGGAATTATTGCACCTGCGGCGGAGGAAATGATCTTCCGCTGGTTAATCTATCTGCGTCTGCGTGACTGGCTGAAGATGCCGGTGGCAGCAGTGATTTCCGGGCTGATATTTGGTATCTATCACGGAAATATCGTACAGGGAATTTACGCAAGTATCCTCGGAACTGCATTTGCATGGATACTGGAAATGAGTGGAAATATTTACAGCAGTATGCTGCTCCATATGGGAGCAAACATCTGGTCAGTGCTTATCTCAGAATATGCACTGGATTTGTATTCCATGAAATATGGGGTACAGATTCTCATATTAATCTATCTGATTCTGTTGATCAGTGTGGTATATTGCCTTACCCATTTCGAAAAGATGTGCAGTATAAGAAAAAAGAAAAGAATGATATAAAAATAGAGACAAGATAAAGACATCTGCAATTGTGGAATGACAGTACACATGCAGGTGTCTTTGTTATTAGAAAAAAGATTATGTTAAGGCAAAAAGAAAATAATCAGTATACGGAAATTTAGATGTACTGGAAAGAGTAAAACCTAACAGTTTGATTAGGATTCGGAAATAACCTTTTACTGAATTAAACAGAGAATATCTGTTTGACAAATAAGTATTTAGCTATTAAGTACTTGACAGATACAACAGTATTCTGTATTATGAATGTATCAATACAACTAATACACTAAGTACACACATAAAATAAAACAACACATCATGAAACACGTAACAGAAAGGAGGAATTACCAGTGATTGTTTTGGATTATCAGGACAGGCGTCCAATCTATGAACAGGTTACAGATAAATTTCAGATCCTAATCCTGAACGGTGTCCTGCCGCCGGGATCGCAGATGCCGTCAGTAAGGCAGCTTGCCACAGAACTGTCCGTCAATCCCAACACGATCCAGCGTGCATATATGGAGCTGGAGAAACTGGGACTGATCTATCCTGTAAAAGGCAGAGGAAATTTCGTAGCAGACAGCTCTCAGGTACAGAAGATAAACAGAGAGAGCTACCGAAAAGAATTCACAGCACTGATACAGAAAGGCAGAAACACAGGATTCAACAGAGAGGAACTGGAGAAAATGCTTGCGGAAATCTTTGAAAAGGAGGACGAATCATGATAGAGATTAGAAACTGCAGTAAAGCTTTCGGAGAGATCCATGCCATTGACCATGTATTAATGGAAATCGGTGAACGCCAGATTTTCGGACTGGTAGGGACCAACGGTGCAGGAAAGAGCACGCTGCTTCGAATGGCTGCCGGAGTGATAAAGCCGGACGAAGGAGAAATCCTGGTGGATCAGGAACCGGTCTATGAGAATGAAAAGATAAAACAGCAGATATTTTACATTTCAGACGGTGGATATTTTCCACAGGGATATACGGCAGCAGATCTGAAAGATTTCTACAGAGAATATTATCCGGACTTTATGACTGACCGTTACAGTAAATTAATGGACCAGTTTCATCTGGATGAGAAACGCAGGATCAGTTCCTACAGCAAGGGAATGAAGAAACAGCTTCTGGTCATTATGGGAATCAGTGCAGGGACAAAATATCTGTTATGCGATGAAACGTTCGATGGACTTGATCCGGTCATGCGTCAGGCAGTAAAGAGTCTGTTTGTGTCTGAAATCATGAATCGGGATTTTACCCCGGTGATCGCATCTCATAATATGAGAGAACTGGAGGACGTGTGTGACCATGTAGGATTCCTGCACAAAGGAGGAATTCTTTTATCCAGAGAACTGGAAGACATGAAATTCCATATCCATAAGATCCAGTGTGTACTGCCGGATCAGACAAAAGAAGAAGCACTTTTGAAAGAATTGGACGTTTTAAAGAAAGAACATCAGGGATCACTTCTGATACTTACTGCAAGAGGGACCAGAGAAGAAATACTTCAGAAAGTACAGACACAGAATCCAATATTCTGCGAAGTGATTCCATTGACACTGGAGGAGATATTTATCAGCGAAACGGAGGTGGCAGGCTATGAAGTCAAAAACATTTTCTGGTAGATCATTAAGAAGCAGCTTAAAAGGCAGTACCTGGATTCTGGTGCTGTTGTTACTGGGGTTTATGGTTGCATTTCCGGTAGCAGAACTGATGCTGATCGGAAATCAGACGGATGAAATCCACAGGATGACTTTTGCCATGATCTGTTCCTATCTGATAGTTCCAGGCTTTTTGGTTACAATGCTTGCGGCCGTTGTAAATGCCCTGAATGAATTCTGGTATCTTTTTTCCAGAGATAAGATTGATTTTTATCACAGTCTTCCGGTAACAAGAAGCAGGTTCTTTTGGGAAAAAGCAATCAGAGGTCTGGTGCTGTATCTGGTTCCATATGTGATCATGGAACTGATCACAATGGCGATCGCAGTCAGCAAAGGACATGGTAGTCATCTGATCACGGCAGCGGGGAAAATGTTTCTGGAACATTTGCTTATGTATCTGCTGCTGTATTTCGGAGCAGTGTTGGCACTGGCAATTGCGGGAAATATTCTGGCAGGTATTCTGTCATTATGCTGTGTTTACCTTTACGGACCGGTACTGGGCATTCTTTTATGGGTGCTGGAAATGATGTATTTCAGAACGAATATGGGACTTAAAGAGGGAATGGCAGAAAAGATATCTGTTTTTCTTTCACCTGTATCTATTTCCGTGGCATTGCGGACTTATTCAGGACAAAAGAATTTCTGGATCATTATAGTGGGCGGGATACTGCTTCTGATTGTTCTGGCAGTATGTGCATATCTGGCATATACAAAGCGTCCAGCTGAGAAAACAGGAAAATCTTTTGTTTACGGATTTCTGGAACCAATCCTTTTGTTTATGGTCGTAATCCCTGCTGCTCTGGCAATTGGAACGATGTTTGCGCTGATCGGACCGGAAGAGAACAGGACTGGCTGGTGGATATTCGGGCTTGTGCTGGGGACAGTTGTATTTTATGGAATTTTGCAGGTTATTTTTGCAATGGATTTCCGTAAAATGGCAGCACATAAGCTGCAGCTTCTGCTTTTGGGAATATGTGTAGCTGTCAGTGCCTGGATATTACACACAGATGCCATCGGATATGATACAAGAATTCCGACAATGGCAAAAACTGAGGGAATCAGTCTGAATCTGGAGTGGATAGGAACTGAGAGTGTGAATGAACCGCAGATGGAAGTGAGTTCTGGTTCATATAAACTGGACAGACTCTTTTATTTTATGGGCGGAAATTATGGCAGATGGACAGATGCGGGAATGTCAGATAAAATCTATGAAGTGTTAAAAGAAATTGCGTCTTATCAGAACAGTAAGGAGTGCAGCGGAACAGAAATAGGAGTTCAGTTTAAAAAGAAGAGCGGTTTCGATATTACCAGACAATATATAGTGACAGCGGAGCAGCTTGGCAGACTGCTGGAAGCATGCTATGAGCAGGGAACATTAAAAGATAATAAATATGATATTCTGGAAAAATACAGACAGAAAGTGTCTTTTATAACAGTAGATCCTTTAAATGAATTAGATGATCAGTACTCTGTAACACTGGAAAAATCTGACAGTCAGAAGCTGCTAGATCTGCTGAAACAGGATATAGCAGAAGCCTCACCGCAGGAACTTATAGGAATCCCGTGTGGACAGATGGAGCTTTACGCTACTTCCTATGCAGATATGGATGAGCATATTGCACCGGAATCTTATGCAGAAGTAGGAAGATATATTTTCCCGACATTTAAGCGGACACTTGTTTTCCTGAAAGAAAAAGGTTATGCTTTTGTTATGGAAAAAGAAAATCTGAAACAGTACGATTATTCAGTGACATATAATGCAGAAGAAATGGATGTCACAGATCCTGAACAGAAAGAAGAATTAGCCCAGAGCCTGATCCGTGAATTGGAGTGTCCGGCATGGCTGGAAACGGAGGCGGGTGTGAGTGTGAAAGTGGCTCTGAACATTACAGAGTCTGCCGGAGAATCGCTAAACGGAATAGAGTTTGCTGTACTGAAAGCGAAAGAGCCGGAATTTATAAAGAAAATAGTAGAAACTGGCGAGGAAGAAGAATGAAGAAAGCAGTTCGTCTGGACAAGTTCCTGGCAGATGCAGGAGCAGGAACCAGAAGTGAGGTAAAAAAATTTATTCAAAAAGGAAAAGTCCAGGTCAACGGTGTGCCTGCAAAGAAATCGGAGATCAAGGTCAGTGAAGAGGATGAAGTAGTTCTGGACGGAAACAGAATTTCCCAGGCACCGGAATTTGTCTATTATCTTCTGCACAAACCGGCAGGGTATGTTAGTGCCACAGAAGATAAGCGGGACAAAACAGTGATGGAACTTGTAGCATCAGACAGAAAAGGCCTGTTTCCGGTGGGAAGACTGGACAAAGATACGGAAGGACTGCTTCTGATCACAGACGACGGAGCACTGGCGCATGAATTGCTTTCTCCAAAGAAACATGTGGACAAGACCTATTATGCGGTTACAGACGGATGTATGACCAAAGAGGATGTGCAGCACTTCGCAGATGGTCTGGAAATCGGAGAAAAAAATCCCACAATGCCGGCAAAACTGGAGATCCTCAGTACAAGAAAAGTTGAAGAGACAGAACTGGAACAGTACCCGTCAGGATGGTCATCAGAAATTCAGCTTACGATCAAAGAGGGGAAATTCCATCAGGTCAAGCGAATGACAGAAGCAGTAGGAAAGAAAGTCGTCTATCTGAAACGAATTTCCATGGGAGTATTGACATTGCCGGATGATCTCAAAAAAGGCGAATGCCGACAGTTGACTGCAGAAGAAGAAAAGAGATTAAAAGAAAGTGTTGTCACAAAATAAGTAAAATTGTAAGAATACATGGTTGATTGTCCGCTGATATAATGGACATTATAACATGTGTCGGTAAAGTGCAGGAAACTGAGTTTGTCAGAAGCAGATCAGAACCTGGAAGAAACTGTAAAAATAATAAAAAATTTGCAAAAAACCCTCTTTACATGGAGGGTTTTTGTATGCTATACTACAGAAGTTGCGAGTCATGCGCATCTATTGCGCGTGCAAAAATATACACGTTCGGAGATTCCCGCGGATGGTGCCCTGCGGTGTGAGGCTGGGTCCCCAGGAAAAAGAACCGGGCGGAAGAAATTAACCAAAAAGGAGAACAAACATGAGCGTTATTTCAATGAAACAGCTTTTAGAAGCAGGCGTACATTTCGGACATCAGACAAGAAGATGGAACCCTAAAATGGCTCCATACATCTACACAGAGAGAAACGGTATCTACATCATCGACTTACAGCAGTCTGTAGGTATGGTTGACGATGCTTACAATGCAATCGCTGATATCGTAGCAGACGGTGGAAGCATCTTATTCGTAGGAACAAAGAAACAGGCTCAGGATGCTATCAAAACAGAAGCAGAGCGTTGCGGACAGTTCTATGTAAACGAGAGATGGTTAGGTGGTATGCTTACAAATTTCAAAACTATCCAGAGCCGTATTGCAAGACTGAAAGAAATCGAAGCTATGGAAGCTGATGGAACATTTGACGTTCTTCCTAAGAAAGAAGTTATTGAGCTGAAAAAAGAACTTGCAAAATTACAGAAAAACATCGGCGGTATCAAAGAAATGAAGAGACTTCCGGATGCAATCTTCATCGTAGATCCTAAGAAAGAAAGAATCTGCGTACAGGAAGCTCATACATTAGGAATCCCGCTTATCGGTATCTGCGATACAAACTGCGATCCGGAAGAACTGGATTATGTAATTCCGGGTAACGATGATGCAATCCGTGCAGTAAAATTAATCGTTTCCAAAATGGCAGACGCTGTTATCGAAGCAAAACAGGGTACTGCAGATGTAGGCGGTGAAATCGAAGCTGAATCTGAAGAGTTCGCAGCTACAGAAGAATAATTTTTTGAACCAGTACAGGAAAGCCGACAGGCTTTCCTGTCATTGAAAAAGGAAAAGCCCCTCCGGGCGATTTACGAATATTATTCAGGAGGAAAATGAAATGGCTATCACAGCAGCACAGGTAAAAGAATTAAGAGAAATGACCGGCGCCGGAATGATGGATTGTAAGAAAGCTCTTACAGCTACAGAAGGTGATATGGATAAAGCAGTAGAATTCCTTCGCGAAAAAGGTCTTGCTACAGCACAGAAGAAAGCAAGCCGTGTAGCAGCAGAAGGTCTTTGCAAAACTTTAGTTTCCGAAGACGGAAAGAAAGCAGTTGTTGTAGAAGTTAACGCTGAGACAGACTTCGTAGCTAAGAATGAAAAATTCCAGAACTACGTTGCAGATGTAGCAGCTCAGGCTATGAACACAACAGCAGCAGATATCGATGCTTTCCTTGCAGAAGCATGGGCACTTGATACAACTAAGACTGTTAAAGAAGCTCTTGCAGCTCAGATCGCAGTTATCGGCGAGAACATGAACATCAGAAGATTTGCTCAGGTTACAGAAGAGAACGGTTTCGTTGCTTCCTACACACATATGGGCGGTAAGATCGGTGTTCTTGTAGACGTTGAAACAGACGTAGTTAACGATGCTGTTAAAGAAATGGCTAAGAACGTAGCAATGCAGATTGCAGCTCTGAAACCACAGTACACAAGCGACAGCGAAGTAAGTGCAGAATACATTGAGCATGAGAAAGAAATCCTTATGGCTCAGATCCAGAACGATCCGAAAGAATCCCAGAAACCGGCTAAGGTTATCGAAGGAATGATTACAGGTCGTATCAAAAAAGAGCTTAAAGAAATCTGCCTTCTTGACCAGACATACGTTAAAGCTGAAGACGGAAAACAGTCTGTAGCTAAATACGTAGAGCAGGTTGCTAAAGAAAACGGTGCTAAGATCACTGTTAAAGGTTTCGTACGTTACGAGACAGGTGATGGTATCGAAAAGAAAGAAGAGAACTTTGCAGAAGAAGTTGCAAAACAGATGGGCAATTAAGCAAAGTTTTCAATCTGAAATTTAATTAGAGTTTGATAGGCTCTGAGAGCCTTGTAAACACACTATTTCCAAGTGTTTATAAGGTTTTCAGGGCTTTTTTTATTGCCAAAGGAAAAATGGGCAATATATCATTAAAAAGCGTCTAAAACCGTCTAAAATCACATCAAATTGAGTATTACGCAACATGCAAATCGAGTAAAGTATATATCTACAATCTTCGGCGAAGTTTACACAAATTACTGGAATATTTAAAAGCACCCCAAAAGTTAAAGCAATCAGGAGGGAAAAACATGAACAACACAGCGTTAAGAGCCGAGAAAGAAATTACAAACACAATTATCTTCAGAAACGAGAAACACAAAGAATTTTATCAAACATATATGAAAAAATGCCGTCATCAAGATGTGTATCACAAAGCCCTGATTTATTGTCTTGGGATTAGTGAAGATACAAGAGTCAACATAGATCGCATTTACGATTTGAGAACAGGATATGTAAAGACAGAATGTCTTCAAGAAGGTTGGCAGACCAGTGGCAGTGTAAGAATTGTCCGTATGGCTTTTAATTTATACTGTAACGGGACTCCAAGCGTATGTGACTATGAAAGCGAAGATGGAAAATTACAGGAGTATGCAGGATATACACCAGAGGAGTTATTTTGCTGTGGGTATGCGAGATACTTTTGGGAGGCGATAAAAATTCGTTATCCGGAATATTGCTTTTAGAGGAGAAAGAGCATGTTAAAAATCAGAGTTCAGGGAACAAAATCAGATATTCGATGGTTTCGGAAAAGGTTGGAGCAGCACCCTCAGATAGCGGTGCTGCAAGTATCTGATCTGTTTTCCAATAAAGGAACTACAAAATATTTTCGTATGTATGCAGAGATAGAAGAAAAGAAAGGCGGAAGATAAGTATGTGTAAAGTAATCGCAATCGCAAATCAAAAAGGTGGAGTTGGAAAGACGACAACTTGTGTCAATTTAGGAATTGGATTGGCAAGAGAAGGAAAAAGAGTTCTTTTAATAGAAGCCGATGCACAGGGAAGTATGGCTGCAAGTTTGGGGATACAGGAGCCGGACGAGTTGGAGGTTACCTTAGTGACAATCATGGAAAAAGTGATCAATGATGAAAACGTTGTACCAAATGAGGGGATTATCTGGCATGACGAAGGCATTGCCTTTATTCCGGCAAATATTGAACTGGCAGGATTAGAAACTGCACTGGTGAATGTTATGAGCAGAGAAATGATATTAAAACAATATCTTGATACGGTAAAGGCACAGTATGACTATATTCTGATTGATTGTATGCCGTCACTAGGAATGATCACAATTAATGCACTGGTAGCGTCTGATTATGTGTTGATCCCGGTAGAAGCAGCGTATCTTCCGGTAAAGGGACTTCAGCAGTTGATTAAAACGATTGGGAGAGTACACAGAAAATTAAATCCTCAGCTTTCTATCATGGGAATTTTATTTACAAAGGTTGACCGAAGAACAAATTTTGCAAGAGATATAGCCGAACAAATCCGGCAGGTATACGGAACAAGAGTACATATTTTTAAGAATTGTATTCCTCTGTCTGTTCGGGCTGCAGAAACAACAGCAGAAGGAAAGAGTATTTATCTGCATGATCCGAAAGGGGTAGTAGCAAAAGGATATGTTTGTCTGACAGAGGAGGTGCTTGCACATGAGGAGTAAGAGTGCAGAAAAAGTAAAACTTTCTTCTTTTGATGATTTGTTTGGTAAGGAAGAACCAGTAAGTGGTGAGGTAGTCACTTCTGTTCCGATTGATTTGTTGCACCCATTTAAAAATCACCCATTTCATGTGCTGGACGATGAAAAAATGGCAGAAACCGTAGAGAGTGTCAAGCAATATGGGATTTTGATGCCGGGGATCGTCCGTCCTTATCCAGATGGCGGATATGAGGTAGTAGCAGGACACCGCAGGTGGAGAGCCTGTGAACTTGCCGGGTTAGAAGAAATGCCTGTCATTATTCGAGATATAGATGATGATACTGCGACGGTGATCATGGTGGATACCAATATCCAAAGAGAGGATATTCTGCCAAGTGAAAAAGCATTCGCTTATAAAATGAAGTATGAGGCACTGAAACATCAGGGAAGTAAAGGGGAAAAATATACTGCTGAAATGGTAGGAGAAACCGCAGGTGACAGCGGAAGAACCGTTCAGAGGTATATTCGTCTGGCAAATTTGATCAGTGGATTGTTAGACCTTGTTGATGTGAAGAAAGTTCCTATGATTGTAGGAGAAAAACTGTCTTATCTTACAAGGGAAGAACAGGAGCTTGTTTTGGAGGCAGTGAGAAATTGTGAAATCATGCCAACAGCGGCACAGGCAGAAGCAATCAAGATGTTTAGTGAAGAGAAAAAACTGGACGGAAATGCCATATATGGACTGTTATTAAAAAAGAAAAATAGCGGGAATGGAGTGACAATTTCAGCGAAGAAAATCAGCAGTTATTTTCCACCTGCATATACAAAACAAGAGATAGAGAATGTAATTTATACCTTGCTGGAAGAATGGAAAAATGGCAGAGAGGAGGAATTGGAGCATGGAGAAGATACAATTTGATTATTATAGGGGAATGGAGGCAGAGCAGTACAGTTTTTACCGTGTTCCCAAAATTCTGTTCACTGCAGAATGCTTTAAAGAGCTTTCTTGTGAAGCAAAGGTACTCTACGGTCTATTATTAGACCGTATGAGCCTCAGCATGAAAAATCATTGGCTGGACGAAGAAGAACGGGTATACATTATTTTTACCGTAGAAGAAATTGCAGAGTTATTAAACTGTGGAACGCAAAAAGCAGTAAAACTGCTGAAAGAACTGGACAGTGAAAAAGGGATTGGATTGATTGAAAAAAAGCGTTTGGGACTTGGCAGACCAAATGTAATTTATGTAAAGAATTTCTTGGTTCAGAAAAATGATGAAGAAAATGGAAATATAGAGGAGTTGCAGAATTGTGAAAATCACAATTCAGGAGTTGTGAAAACCACAATTCAAGAGTTTCCAAAATCACAATTCAAGAATGATGAAAATCACAATTCAGAGGATGTAGAAACCATAGGCATAGAAACAGAACCGTTGAAAAAAGAGCCATATTTAAATGAGGAAAAGGATATTTTAGAAAATATGGAGATAGAAATGCAAGAAAATGAGGAGATTGGGGAAGAAAACTTCCAGAATTGTGAAAATCACAATTCAAGAGTTGTGAAAACCACAATTCAGGAATATCCAAAATCACAATTCAAGAATGATGAAAATCACAATTCAGGAGTTGTGAAAACCACAATTCAAGAATGTCCAAAATCACAATCTAATAATACTGATATTAACAAGACAGAGAATAATAAAACAGAGAGTAGTAATATCCTATCAAATCTTATCTATCCGGAAAAAGAAAGAATGATAGATGAGATTGAGCAGAGGAATACATACCGGGAAATCATTCGGGAAAACATTTCGTATGAGTGTTTCCAGAATGACACCCCACATGCGAGAGAAGAAGTTGATGAGTTAGTGGAACTGATGGTAGAAGTTATGTTAATGCCGGATAAGGGGAAAATCCGGATTGCAGGAGAAGATAAATTAGTATCACTGGTAAAAAGCCAGTTTATGAAATTGACACATGCCCATATTGAGTATGTCTGCCTTTGTCTGGATAAAAATACAACGAAAGTCGGGAACATTAAGTCCTATCTTTTAACAGCACTTTATAATTCGGTTCTGACAATCAATCATTATTATCAGTCAGAAGTGAACCATGATTTATACGGAGGAGGATGGGGAAAATGAAGCAGGAAATTTTTTGCCGTATGATTTTTTTAACAGAAGTGTTTCTGTGGATAGTGATTTTCTATCCATTTTGCGTAGAAGCAGGGACTTGTGACTATTTAAAATTATGGATACTGGTAGGGATTCCTTTTGGAATCCGTAAGATGCAGATCTGGATTGTTCCAAGAAACAAAGATGTGGGAAGCACCATTGCCATGTTGGTGTTTCAAATGCTGATTGGAGGCATAATAGGGGGAGTTGTATTAGTGTGGAAACTTTTTTTGTTGCTTGTTTTTATGGTATTACAACTTTATAGAGGAATAAAAAAGTTGATAAAGTAGAAGATGATAAGAGTTGAGAATGTTTGGCAGCCTGAAAATGGCTGCCTTTTTGCGTTTGGAAACTTTACGACATTATGGCGCAAGGTGTGATTTTGAAAAGGAAGGGAGGGACTATTGTGGGGAACCGGGCAGTATCACAGGAGTTAATTATGCTAGGAAATCGTATTCGGGGGTATCGGAAGGAAAGGGGATTTTCACAGGAAATTCTTGCTGAGAAATCCGGTGTCAGCACTAATACGATCAGCCGTATCGAAGGGGGACAGATGGCAATGTCAGTGGGGATTTTACAAAGAATTGTAAAGGCTCTTGGGGTAGATGCCAATGTGCTGCTTGGGGTAAGTACAGATGCAAGTGAAACAAATATATGGGTATCTGCATTTTCCTGTCGAGTACAGGCATTAAAGGAGAATGAGCAGGAGATTTTAAAGCATACAATGAACGCCTTAGTTGAAAGTATGGAGAAAAACCGTTTAAAAATTTCTACGGATCAGAGTAGTCAGATTCTACCTACCCGTTGAGGAAAATAGTAAGTGGAACTGTTACACTAGATGTAAGAAATCCAGTAAGTGGGAAACAGAGGGTTATGGAAAGTTCCAGTCCCGTTAAAAAAAACGGGTATGTCTGGGGCTGTTTTCTATTGTCTTAACACACGTTTAAGCTGGTATTTCTGGCTGCCCGTTGAAAGGTGGTCAGGATATGCTTACATTAGCAAAATTAAAACATTTCATGCCGATTCCAGTTCTGGAACAGAATTACCCAACTGCAAAGTACTTAAAAACACATGGTACGGTATTGGTGTCAAAAAGCATTGCTACGGATGTAAAAATCTCCGTTTATCAAAATGGGTATGCCCTTTATGAAATATCTGGTCTTGCAACGGTATTTCCCGTTTGGGATTGTCAGAACTATCGCTATGAGGTGGAAGAAAATGAAATTTCAGAGCAATGGTTTGAAAAAGAGGCTTGGTATCTTCGGCTGATTTTAGAGGGTGAGGATCGTATCAATCGAAATCTGGAAGCAAAGCAACAAAGAAAGAGCATTTCTTATAGTGCAGTTTCAGAAGAATGGGGAGTTTTGGGCTCTTTAGAAGCAACTGTTTTGGAAACAGCGATAAGGAAAGAAACGATACAGGAGCTACTTGGATTGCTGACAGAGCGGCAGAAAGAAGTAGTTTTAGAGTATTTTTGGGAACAGAAATCTCAAAGTGAAATTGCAGAAAAGCTCGGTGTTTCTCATGCTGCCGTATCGAAAATTCTGACAAGAGCAGTCACCCGGCTTCGTAAAAAATGTATGCAATGGAAAGAAGCTGTATAAGAGGAGGAAAACTGAATGCGAGGGAAAAAGCCAAAAGAGAGAAAAAGTTATGTATTGAGAATGCCCGATGGTTCGCTGATTGAAGTGACCAGAGAAGTGTATTTAGAATGGTATCAGTCCAGACGAAAAGAAAGATACCAGATGGAAAGGCAAAAGAAACAAGGGGTGTGTAGTTTAGAGGTACTGAATGAAAATGGAGGTCTGGGAGGAGAAAAATGCGATACAGAAGAAATGGTACTGAGTAAATTGTATGAAGCGAAAGTACGGGAAGGGATAGAGCAGTTGGCAAAGGAAGATGCCCGCTTGATTTATTTGCTGTTTTTTGAAGAAGTAACGATTAAAGATGCGGCTCAAATTATGGGGTGTAGCCGGAAGACCGTTTATAATCGAAGAAAGCGTATTTTGTCAGAACTGCGTTCTATTCTGCATGATCTGGGAATTGTAGGAGGTGCTTTTTAAAAAGGGTGGCTTTGCGACAAGATGTCGTAAAGTCACTCTTTTTTAGGAGATTGGTAGCTTATGCAGGGGAATGTTTTTCGCTTTCCGTTGATTATTCGATGTTCCAATGAAAAGATCATATCCGGAGTACGTTCAAAATATCCAATATCTTTTTTCCAACTTATTCCACAAGAACAGTGTTTTAGTCCGATGAATTGTTGTTTCATTTTTCGCCCACAGGAGGGACAAATTCGTTGATGCTTACTCATGACAAATCCTTTTTTATTTTATTATAGAATATATATCTTGAAATTACGAGGCATTTCTTTAAAAAATGAAAAAGTTTTTCTCGAATAGTTAAAAAATCCCCTTTCTAATATGCGATTAGTGAAGGGGTAACACAAATCTTAAAAAAATCCCTTTTTTGTACCTTGACAATTGAATTGCCTGTCCAAAGTGATACCTGATATTGAGTGGGCATTCTGCCTGCCTTATCAGAGAAAACGCTGCGAAAGGAAATTGGAGTAGGAACGGATTTGGAAAGAGAACAGGCAGGACTTAGAGAAGGGAGTGAGTTGGAAAAAAGAAATAAAAGATATAGGATCAGTAAAATATAGAAAAGAGGCAGAGAAAAGTATGAAAAAAACAGTAAAAAGAATTTTCTCAGGCGTACTTTCGGCACTTACAATCTTAACCTCTGTTGTACAGCCGATGACAGCGTATGCAGGAGAAACAAATACAAAATCCTATGAAATGGAGTACCCTGCATTGGAACAGGTAAAAGCACAGCTTCAAGAAGATGAGATTGTAATTGTGCAGGATTATGAAGTGGAAACAGGTAGCGACTTTGATATAAAGAAAGACTTTTCCGGCATGAAGTTTCATTCGGATCAAGTAAAGGTAACATTTTATGAAGCGAAGAATCAGAAGGGGCAGGATTTTCATACAGACCATGCGGACACTTATCAAGCAGTGTATTTTGTAGAGCCAGTTCGAGAAGCACCGAACTACCATGTGATTAGAAATATTACAGTTACCGAGCGTAAAGAAAAAGAAAATCCGTCATCGTCAAAAGAGCATGGAAAGCAGGAGAAAAATTTAGAAGAGGAAGAAGATGCGTCATCAAAAGAGGAACAGATTTTAACAGAAGATGAATTTTCACAGGCACTTGAGGAAAGCAAGAAACAGGATACTTATGATGAAGAATCTGGATTAGGACTTTATAATGTGCTGTCACAGGCAGAAGAACAGGAGATTGATCTTTTTCAGATGAAAGAAGGAGAAACCGTTACTTTTGTAGCAAATGCTTCCAATCAGGCAGCAAGGGCAACACAGATGGTTACAATCACAAAAGGTCCGTTATATCGGTATCAGGATTATGATCTGGGTACTTATGTGACAGAGCCTTATTTTATTTCTTATGGGAATGTCCATGCCACTGCTTATTGTATCCAGCCGTCTTTGCCGGGACCGGGAACAGGCACTTATACCATTACAAAAATTGAGGACAATCAGGCACTTGCAAAGGTCTGCTATTATGGGACAGAAGCGGCAGGAAAAGAAAGCTATTTTTCAAAACACCACAGTGATTTTTCCGAGGGAAAGCAGTTTATCCTTACACATATAGCGGCAGCGTATGCTTATGGAAGTGCAGATGCTTTTTATGGAGCAAATGAAACAGCAAAATCTTTGGCAATGGAAATCTACAATTATTGTGTAGGAAAACCGGAAATTCCAGAGGCTTCCATGTCTTTTTCTAACAATCATGTGAAGGCATATCAGGAAGGTCAGGAACAGCGAACAGAGGATATTACATTTATGGCAGATTCCTTGCAGTCCATTACCATGCAGCTTCCCAAAGGAGTTGTATTTCATAACCTTACAACTGGAAAAAACAGCGCTGCCGGAGCAAGGGTAACACTTTCGGGCGGAACGAAGTTTTATTTAAGTGCGCCGCTTACACAGACAGAAGATGTGGAAAGTTCTTGGACAGCAACCATGCAGGGAAGTATTACAAAGGATTACTCCGCATATAAGTTGACAACAAATGACAGTGTGCAGGATTTGGCATTTGTATTTGGAGAAGGCGTGGAACAGGAACAGTACGTTGAATTTTCTGTAGAGTGGCTAAAAAATGCGAAAATAGAACTTATTAAAAAAGATCAGGGCAGTCAGAAGAAAATAGAAGGAGCGGTATATGGTGTATATCGTGATGAAGATTGCACAGATTTGATTATAGAAATGCCTGCAACGGATAAAAAAGGTGTTTCCAGCGTTACCATAGAAAAGACACAGGATACCGTTTACTTAAAAGAAATCTCCGCACCACAGGGGTATGTGCTGGATACGAAATCCTATGGTTTGAAATTGGAAGTAGGAAAGACGGTACAGATAGAAGTTACGGATCGGGAGCAGCTTGCTTCCATAACCGTTTACAAAGAAGGAGAAGTTTTGACCGGAGCAGAAGTTACGGAAGAAGGGGTAACCTTTTCCTATACAAAAGAGAAACAAAAAGGAGCAGTATACGATGTTTATGCAGAAAAAGAGATTGTTCGGGCAGATGGAACCGTTGCTTATAAAAAAGGTGCTGTGGTAAAAAAAGGACTAAAAACAGGAGAAGATGGAAGTGTTACACTTTCAGAACTTTCTCTTGGTACTTATAAAGTGGTGGAAGTAAAAGCACCTGAAAATTTCGTATGCAAAGGAGAATCCCAGACAGTTACTTTATCCTATGCAGGACAGAATGAGGAAGTTGTTTTTAAAACCGTAACATTTGTAAATGAAAGACAGAAAGCAAATGTGTCTGTAAAAAAAGAGGATCAGGACACGAAAAATCCACTGGCGGGTGGTATTTATGGCTTATATACGGCAGAAGATATACATGGAAAGGCTGGAAATCTGCTGGTAAACAAAGATACTTTGATTGAGAAAGTTACAACAGGAGAAAACGGAACTGCCAGTTATCAGGCAGACCTTCCTATGGGATATTCTTACTATATCAAAGAACTGCAGGCGCCTGCTCAGTATGTAAAAAATGAAGCCGAGAAGTTCTCCTTTGACTTTCAGTATGCAGAGGGAGAAGAATATTGTTCTTTTTCTCATACGTTTCAAAATGAGAGGGTAAAGGCAGAAATTATTTTGGAAAAAGAAGACGCTGAAACAGGAAAAATACCACAGGGAGATGCGTCTTTAAAAGGAGCAGTGTATGGATTGTATGCCCGTGAAAATATCGTGCATCCAGATGGGAAAACCGGAGTCTTATATCAGAAGGACGAACAGGTAGCGACTTTCAAAACCGATGATAAAGGCAAAGCAGAAGTAAAGGATTTGTATTTAGGAAGTTATTATATCAAAGAGCTTACTCCTCCGGCGGGGTATCTCTTAGATGAAACCGAGCATGATGTGGTATGCGATGATGAAGGCGATACGGTTGCCATTGTAAAGAGAGTTTGCAAGGTAAAGGAACAAGTGAAAAAACAGCCATTTCAGTTAATTAAAGCCGGAAATAATGGAAATACAGACGCAGAACTCTTAAAAGGGGCAGGTTTTCAGGCATATTTGGAATCTTCTTTAAAGAAAAATGAAGATGGAAGCTATGATTTTGCTTCTGCAACTCCCATAGTAATTGGCGAAAATGGAGCAACAGAGTTATTTACAGATGAAAGAGGGTATGCTTGCAGTATCCCACTCCCGTATGGAACGTATGTGGTTAGGGAAACAACAACACCGCCAAACTATAAACCTGTAAAAGACTTTATTGTCCGTGTTACAGAGCATAAGCCGGATATACCGCAGATCTGGCGAGTTCTTCTGGATAAAGAGTTTGAGGCAAAGTTAAAAATCATAAAAAAGGACGATGAAAGTAAAAAGCCTGTACTGAAAAAGGGAACAGAGTTCAAAGTATATGATCTGGACAGAAAAAAATATGTGGAACAGGTTACAACCTATCCTACAACAGTGGTGCATAAATCTTATTTTACAGACGAAACAGGGTACTTAATTCTTCCTCAGAATTTGGACGCAGGACACTACCGTATTGAGGAAGTCACAGCACCAGACGGATATACTTTGAATGAAAATTATTATGAGGTTTCCGTAGCTTCTGATACAGCATATCAGATGGACAGTATTTCAGGAGATGTCCTTATTGAAGTGGTATATGAAAATCACCCGGTAAAAGGTGAATTGCAGATTGTAAAAAAGGGAGAAATCTTAGAAGATTTTGATAAGGATTTTTCTTATCAGGAAATCAATCTTTCCGGTGCAGTTTTTGATTTGTATGCGGCAGAGGATATTTATACTGCAGATGCGCAGAAGGACGAGCAGGGGAACCGGATACTGGAGTATGCAGAGGGAATGAAGGTTGCTACCCTGACAACAGATCGGGAAGGAAAGGCAAGTGTGTCAGATTTACCACTTGGAACGTATGAACTGGTAGAGATCACAGCACCCGAAGGATTTGTGAAAAATCCAGATCCTCAGAAAGTGACATTCAAATATGAAGATCAGAAAATTCCTGTAATTAAGCAGGAAGTTCTGTTAAAAAATGAACGTCAGAAAGCAAAAATTTCCGTAGTAAAGCGAGATGCAGAAGCAAAAAAAGAAATAAAAGGTGCAGTCTTTGGATTGTATGCGAAAGAAGATATTCAGGTGGGAAATCAGACTTTAGTAAAAGCGGATACACTACTTGGGAAAGCTGAAACAGGGGAAGATGGAAAGGCAATATTTTCTTCTGATCTGCCATTTGGAAAATATTATGTGAAAGAACTGAAAGCACCAGTGGGCTATGTATCTTCGGAACAAGTGCTGGATGTCGATTTTTCCTATCAGGGACAGGAGATTGATGTTGTAGAACTTACATCAGAGTTTTTAAATCAGCCGACAAAAGTTTCTATTACCAAAGTCGATGTTACAACAGGAGTTGAACTTTCCGGCGCAACCCTTATGGTACTTGATAAAGAGGGGGAGGTTGTAGACAGTTGGAAATCTGTAAAAGGAGAAGCACATGTCATTCGTGGACTAAAAGTTGGAGAAACATATACCTTAAGAGAGGAAACTGCCCCGTATGGTTATCTGAAAGCAGAAGAAGTTTCCTTTACCGTGGAAGATACGGAAGAAATTCAGAAAGTGGAAATGAAAGACGATGTGCCAACAGGAAGTATCCTGATTAACAAAAAGGGTGAATTTTTAGAAAAAGTATCTGTTTTTGAGCAGATTGGAGGCTGGATTTCCCATGTATTTGAATATCTGTCAGGCTCATTGAAAGAGGTTACTTTTGCAGTGTATGCAAGAGAAGATATTGCGGCGGCAGACGGGGAAAGCAAGGATTATTATAAAAAAGATGAATTGGTAGCGGAGATTACCACAGATTACACAGGTGTTGCAAGAATTTCCGGTTTGCCACTTGGAAAATACTATGTAAAGGAAAAGGAAACAGCACATGGATTTGTGCTGGATCAGGAAGCCAGAGAAATTGACCTGTTGTATCGTGATCAGGAAACAGCAGAAATTACATATTCCACAGACTGGCAGAATAAACGTCAGAAAGCGGAAGTCATTGTGTGGAAGAAAGAAAAAGATGCAGACCGTATGCTGCAGGGTGCAGTATTTGCCCTCTGTGTCAAGGAAGATATAAAAAATGCACAGGGAAACGTAATCATGAAGGCAGATACCGTCATTGAGGAACAGGCAACAAATGCACAGGGAATGCTACGTTTCGAGGCAGACTTACCAGTGGGATATACTTACTATATCAAAGAAACAGCTCCGGCACCGGGCTTTTCTATGACCGGAGAGAGAAAAGAATTTACTTTTGATCCAGAAAGCAGTGAGGAAGAGTGTGTATCCTATGAATTTACTTTTGAGAATGTACCAACAGTTGTAGAATTTACGAAAACTTCTCTGACGGATGGAAAAGAGGTAGAAGGTGCAAAACTTCAGGTGAAAGATGAGCAGGGAAAGGTCATTGACGAATGGGTTTCTGCAAAAGAACCACATATTATCAAAGAATTGGTGGCAGGGCATACTTATGTGCTGGAAGAAACACTTCCGGCAGATGGTTATGTAACAGCAGAAAGTATCTCTTTTACTGTTGAAGATACAGGAGAAGTCCAGAAAGTGGAAATGAAAGATGATATTACAAAAGTCGAAATTTCTAAAACGGACATTTCAGGAAAAGAGCTTTCCGGTGCAAAATTAACGATTTTGGATCAGGAAGGAAATGAAGTAGAAAGCTGGACATCTGGTGAGAAACCTCACTATATCGAGATGCTTCCAATTGGAAAGTATACGCTTCATGAAGTGTCTGCACCGGACGGGTATCTGGTAGCAGAAGATATTATTTTTGAAGTAAAAGATACAGGGGAAATCCAGAAGGTTGTGATGAAAGATGAAAGGAAGCCTTCTGAAAATGTGGAACAGCCACAGGAATCAAAACCGACAGGAAATGCCCCAAAAACAGGAGATACCAGCCATGTAGAATTGTGGGTGCTGTTATCTGCAATGGCAGTGTTACTGGCAGGTTCTTCTTATTACTGGATTAAGAAAAGGAAAAAATAACATGGGAGATTCCCATAACTGGAAAGGCGGTCACGGAAAATCTGTGGCTGCCTCTTTTTAAAGGAGCAGAAAACATGGTAGGAAAAATAATTTTTGGAGTTGCTGTTATTTTGACATTTGGCTTATATTGTTGTGTCTGTGTAGGTGGTCAGGCGGATCGCCAGATGGAAGAAATGCTGCAAAAGAAAAGGAAGGATCAGGAAAATGGAGAAAGCGGATAAGAGAAAATACGCAGAGGACAAACCTTTGGTGTGTGGGGACTGCTATTTTTGGAGTAGACGAAAAAATGGCTGCACCAGAAAACAGTGCTATTATCTTCTCCCAAAACAGCCTGAGAAAGATACGAAAAAAGCAGGACAATGTGTGGGTTGCCCTTATGGAAAACATTCTCCTTGTATTGGATACTGTTTGCAGAAAATTTTACAGGACATGAGAAAGAAGAAATCAGGAAAGGAAGAAACAGCCTATGCAGGAAGAAGTCAATGAGAAAGTTGTGTCCCTGTGTATTCGTGGAGGAAAAATTTCTGCACAGATTTTAAAGAGTGCATTATTAAAAACTTTGACAAAGCTGGAACAGCAGAAATCCCAGAGGAAGCAAAAGAAAGGGGTATCTAAGGAAGAAAAAAATTTGGCAGTTTATAAAGGAAAACAAAGCATGGAGAAACTTAAGGAGCAGAACTGTGAACTTTCCAACATTGAGATTACAGACGGAAATATTAAATCCTTTGAAAAGTATGCCAGAAAATATAATGTGGACTATTGCCTGAAAAAAGACCGTTCTTCAGAACCGTCCCGTTATTATGTGTTTTTTAAAGCCAGAGATGTAGACTCTATGACCGCAGCATTTAAAGAATATACAGGCTGGAGCATGAAGAAAAGTAAAAAAATATCGATACGGAAAAAACTTTCCAAAGTAAAAGAACGACAGGCACAGCAACGAGAAAGACAAAAAACAAAGAGGAAGGAGAGGGATACTGCACGATAAAAAAGAAAAAACAGAAAAGAGAAAATCCATTCCAAAAAGTATGGAAAAAACTGTGGCAGGATATAAGTGGAACACTGCCAGAGATAGATAAAAAGAATCTGTTTCTTACCAACCTGCCCTATGTGTTTGTATTTTATGCAGTGAATAAACTGGCATGGCTTTATCGGTATTGTCAGGGAAATTCTTTACTGGAACGTCTGAGTGTTTTGATATTGAATGTATCGTTGGCATTTGAGAACATTTTGCCGAGTTTGAGATTTTCTGATATAGGAGTGGGATTTGCAGGTGCGTTTTTATTAAAAGGGATTGTTTATTTTAAAGGAAAGAACGCAAAGAAATTCCGTCAGGGAGTGGAATATGGTTCTGCCCGCTGGGGGACAGCAAAGGATATTGCACCTTTTATGGATTCTGCATTTGAAAACAATATCATTCTTACACAGACAGAAAGACTTACCATGAACAGCCGCCCGAAAAAACCAAAGTATGCCAGAAATAAAAATGTCATGATTATTGGTGGCTCCGGTTCAGGTAAGACGAGATTTTATGTGAAACCTAATTTAATGCAGATGACACCAAATGTCAGTTATGTAGTGACTGATCCGAAAGGAACGATCTTGGTGGAATGTGGAAAGATGCTGCAAAAAGGGACACCAAAAATGAAAGATGGAAAGCCGGTACTGGATAAAAAGGGGAAAGTAATCTATGAACCTTACAAAATTAAGGTTTTAAATACAATCAACTTCAAAAAGAGTATGCACTATAACCCATTTCGTTACATACGCAGTGAAAAAGATATTTTGAAATTGGTCAATACAATCATTGCCAATACAAAAGGTGATGGGGAAAAAGCAGGAGAAGATTTTTGGATTAAAGCGGAGCGTTTGCTGTATTGTGCTTTGATTGGATATATCTACTATGAAGCACCGGAAGAAGAACAGAACTTTTCCACCCTTTTGGAATTTATCAATGCTTCTGAGGCAAGGGAAGATGATGAAGAATTTAAAAATGCAGTTGATGAACTGTTTGAGGAATTGGAAAAGGAAAAACCGGAACATTTTGCAGTCAGACAATATAAGAAATATAAACTGGCTGCCGGAAAAACAGCAAAAAGTATTTTGATTTCCTGCGGTGCAAGACTTGCTCCTTTTGATATTGCAGAACTGCGAGAGCTGACTTCTTATGATGAGATGGAATTGGATATGCTGGGGGATCAGCGTACTGCGATGTTCGTAATCATTTCTGATACGGATGATACCTTTAACTTTATCGTAGCGATCATGTACACTCAGTTATTTAATTTATTATGTGACCGGGCAGATGATGTGCATGGGGGAAGGCTTCCCTATCACGTCAGGCTTCTGCTTGACGAGTTTGCTAACATCGGTCAGATTCCTAAATTTGATAAGTTGATTGCCACAATCAGAAGCCGTGAAATATCGGCTTCTATTATTTTGCAGTCACAAAGCCAGTTAAAGACAATTTATAAGGATGCTGCAGAAACCATTCTGGGGAATTGCGATACGATGTTGTTTTTAGGAGGAAAAGAGGGAAGTACTTTAAAGGAAATATCAGAAACATTGGGAAAGGAAACCATAGACCTTTATAACACTTCCGATACCCGTGGACAAAGTCGATCTTATGGATTGAATTATCAGAAGACCGGAAAAGAACTGATGAGTCGGGACGAGTTGGCTGTCATGGATGGCGATAAATGTATTCTTCAACTTCGTGGAGTACGTCCTTTTTACAGTAACAAGTTTGATATTACGAAGCATAGTAGATACAGACAATTAGCAGATTATGATAAAAAGAATACTTTTGATGTGGAAGCCTATTTAAAACGTCAATTTGAAATCCGAAAAAAAGAGGAGTTTGAATTGTTTGAAGTAGAGGGAAAACAGGTGGATACAGAAATTTCGGAGCAGGTATAAGCACATTGCTCTTTTTTATTAGACAAAACTTTGCGACATGATGGCGTAAAGTAGGAAGGAGTGCTTATTGCAAATTTTTTAAAGAAGTGGAGGCTGCTCAAAAAGAGGAAATACAGCCACCACAATATAAGGGCAGAGCCATAAGAGAATATGCCCGCAGCACAATCAAAACTTAGGAAAGGATAAAACGGATAAAGGGAAAAGGGCAGACTGTTGATGAAAATTCAGCAGTTTTTTATTTGTGCAAAAACAACTTTTATCTGTTTCAAGTGAAGTATGGATTTTTTTAGCTCAGCGGTAGATATTTTACAGACGCTTGTGGTAGCAATCGGAGCAGGTCTGGCGGTATGGGGTGTAATCAATCTTTTAGAAGGATATGGAAATGATAATCCGGGTGCAAAATCACAGGGCATTAAACAGCTTATGGCTGGCGGAGGTGTCGTTTTGATTGGTACACAGCTTATTCCTCTTTTGAGCGGATTATTTTAAATAAACGAAAGGAGAACCGCCCATGTTCGATGGCATTTTTGAAGCAATCGAGGAGTGGATGAGGGGACTTCTGATGGGAATGGTGGAATCCAACCTGACAACAATGTTTACAGACGTTAATGAGAAAACCGGAGAGATTGCGGCTCAGGTTGGACAGACACCACAAGGCTGGAATGGCAGTATTTTCAGCCTGATACAGAATTTGTCCGATTCTGTCATTGTGCCGATTGCAGGCATGATTATTACATTTGTACTTTGTTATGAACTGATTTCCATGTTTACAGAAAAGAATAACATGCACGAGGTTGATACATGGATGTTCTTTAAATATTTTTTCAAAATGTGGGTGGCTGTGTATCTGGTCAGCCATACGTTTGACATTACTATGGCAGTGTTTGATGTAGGACAACATATCGTCAATGCCGCAGGAGGGGTCATTGAATCGGATACGGCAATCAATGTAGACGCAATGCTGGAGCAAATGAAAACAGCAATGGAGTCTATGGAAATCGGGGAACTTGTGATATTGGCATTGGAAACCATGCTGGTCAGTTTATGTATGAAAATCATGTCTGTACTAATTACGGTAATTCTATATGGAAGAATGATAGAAATTTATCTTTATACCTCGGTTGCACCAATTCCGTTTTCCACGATGTCAAATCGGGAATGGGGACAGATTGGAAACAATTATTTCCGTGGGTTGTTTGCCCTTGGATTTCAGGGATTTTTTATGATGGTGTGTGTTGGCATTTATGCAGTGCTGATTGCGACCATTGAAATTTCAGATAACATGCACTCTGCATTGTTCGGAGTGGCAGCATATACCGTAATTTTATGTTTTAGCCTGATGAAAACAGCAAATTTAAGCAAATCAATTTTTAACGCACATTAAAGGGGGAATGAGAATGGGAAAATATCAAGTGATTTATGCAGATCCCCCGTGGGCATATCGGGTTTGGAGTAAAAAAGGAAACGGGCGATCAGCGGAAAGCCATTACCCAACCATGAGCATAGAAGAAATAGCAGATCTGCCAGTAAAAGAATTGGCAGATGAAAATTGTGCATTGTTTCTATGGGTTACATTTTCGCTTCTAAGAGAAATATGGAAGATAATTGATGCGTGGGGATTTACTTATAAAAGTGTAGCATTTGTGTGGATCAAACAGAATAAAAAAGCAGATTCTTTGTTTTGGGGCATGGGGTACTGGACAAGAGCCAACGCAGAGATTTGTATTCTTGCAACAAAAGGAAGTCCAAAACGTTATTCCAAACGTGTGCATCAGGTTATTGTAAGCCATATTGAAGAACACAGTAAGAAACCAGAGGAGGCAAGAAAAAGGATTGAGCAGTTAATGGGAGATGTACCAACTGTTTGCACGTAGAGAAACACCGGGATGGGACGTGTGGGGAAATGAAGTTGCCTGTTCTCTGGGAACAGAAATATTACAGGAAAATAAAAGAAAGGAAACATCAGAGAAGAAGATGGGAGATTTGCTGAACCTGTGACAGCCATTTTCACTCTGATTAGAAAAAAGATGGCATTTGTATCTGTACCAAAGGATTTGACAAAGGTAAAAAATAAAGTGGTCTTGAATTTGACAAAAAGGCAGCTTCTTTGTCTTTCGATTGCGGCGGCAATGGGATTACCGTTTTATTTTTTAACAAAAGACTGGATTGGGACGAGTAATGCAGCAACAGGTATGGTCATTCTTATGGTTCCAGCTTTTTTATTTGCGATGTATGAGAAAGATGGAATGCCACTGGAAAAGATTTTGTTCCATATTATTCAAGTGAAGCTGCAACGTCCGGCAGTCCGCAAATACGAAACAGAAAATTTTTATGAGAAGGAGGAAATTTTGCAGACGGAGAGAAAGAAAAAAGGAGGGAAGCCTGATGGTAGACAGAAAGGATAAGAGAAAACCTGTAAAACTTACAAGAAGCGAGAAAAAAGCCATGAGGCGTACAGAAAAGCTGGCAGTAAAATTAGAAAAAGAACAGGAACGGGCAGATAAAATCCGTAGGAAAAAGGAAGCAAAAAGAGCTGCCAGTGAGGAAAAGAGAAGAAAAAAAGGAAACAGAAAACGTGAATCGCAGAGAACGGATAAGAAACCTACACCGAATAAGAGAACAGAAAAGAAGCATTCCTATTCAGAACGGAAATCTTCTACTGGAAAGGTAAGATGTACCAATGTAAAAAGGAAACAGGAACGGAACCTATCAGCGCAGAATTCCATTCCATACAGAGAGATGGCAAAAGATGGAATTTGCAGGGTTCAGGAAAAGTATTATTCCAAAACAATCCGTTTTTATGATATTAACTACCAGCTTGCTCAGAATGAAGATAAGAATGCTATTTTTGAAAACTGGTGTGATTTCTTAAATTATTTTGACAGCACCATACATTTTCAGATTTCCTTTATCAATCATCACAGTAATATGAAAGAATTTGAATCTGTAATACAAATTCAGCCACAGAATGATGCTTTTGATGATGTGCGTATGGAGTATGCACAAATGTTAAGGGATCAGCTTGCAAAAGGGAATAATGGTCTGGTACGGACAAAGTATATTACTTTCGGAATTGAAGCAGAGAATATCCGGGAGGCAAAACCAAAACTGGAGCGTATTGAAGCCGATATTTTAAATAATTTTAAGGTTCTTGGTGTGTCTGCATATCCATTGAATGGAGAAGAAAGGCTGCAAATCCTCTATGAAACTTTTAATCAGGAAGAGAAAGTGCCATTTCAGTTTTCTTATGACAGGATCTTACGTTCCGGCATGGGAACAAAGGATTTTGTAGCGCCTACCAGTTTTGTTTTTAAAGAAGGGAAAACCTTTCAGATGGGAAATACCATAGGTGCAGCGTCTTATCTTCAGATTTTAGCACCAGAGTTGACAGATAAAATGCTGGCAGAATTTTTGGATATGAACAGAAACCTGATTGTGAATCTTCATATCCAGTCCATAGATCAGATGAAAGCCATTAAACTGGTAAAAAATAAGGTGACAGATATTAACCGTATGAAAATTGAGGAACAGAAGAAAGCAGTACGTGCAGGATATGATATAGACATCATACCTTCTGATTTAAATACATACGGAGGAGAAGCCAAAAGGCTGTTGGAAGATTTACAGTCCAGAAATGAACGAATGTTTTTAGTGACAGTTCTTTTCCTAAATACAGGGAAAACAAAGCAGGAATTGGATAATGCGGTATTCCAGACTGCCGGGATTGCACAGAAATATAATTGTTCTTTACGGCGTTTGGATTATATGCAGGAGCAGGGATTGATGAGCAGTGTTCCGTTGGGAATGAATATGATTCCGATTAAACGGGCATTGACCACCACATCTACTGCTATTTTTGTGCCTTTTACCACGCAGGAGTTATTTATGGGAGGAGAATCCCTATATTATGGCTTAAATGCGTTATCCAATAACATGATTATGGTAGACAGAAAGAAACTGAAAAATCCAAATGGTCTGATTCTTGGTACACCGGGGTGTTTTACCGGGGAAACAAAACTACTTTTACCAGATGGAAGAAAAGCTAGCTTTTTAGAACTGCTTGCAGAGAAAGAAGAAGTTTTTGTCAATAGTTTTGATTTCCAGAAGCAGGAACTTGTAAAAGCTAGAGGATATGATGTGCGATGCACGAAAGAAGTCACAGAATTGGTAGAGGTAGAACTGGAAAATGGAGAAACAGTACGCTGTACTCCGGATCACTGGTTTCTTACGCAGTCGGCGGGATATATGGAAGCCTGTAACTTAAAGGTAGGAGCGAAATTCATACCGGAACATGAGGTAAAAGCAGTCCGTTTTCTGAATTTAGAAGAAGCGGTTCCTGTTTATGATATTTCCGTAGAAGGATATCAGAATTTTCTTTTATCCTGTGGCGTAGTGGTACATAATTCAGGAAAATCTTTTGCGGCAAAGAGAGAGATTGCCAACGTGTTTTTTGCAACACAGGACGATATTATTATTGGAGATCCGGAAGGAGAATATTATCCGCTGGTACATGCACTGGGGGGACAGGTAATTCATATTTCCCCGACAAGCCACGATTATATCAATCCGATGGACATCAATCTGGATTACTCAGATGATGACAATCCTCTTGGATTTAAGAGTGATTTTATCTTATCTCTTTGTGAGCTGATCATGGGTTCCAGAAATGGAATTGAAGCAGAGGAAAAATCGGTGATAGACCGTTGCTTGCCACTGGTATACCAGAAGTATTTTGAAAATCCAACACCGGAAAATATGCCGGTACTTGGAGATTTATATGACTGCCTGAGAAAACAGGAAGAAGTACAGGCACAGAGGATTGCCACAGCGCTTGAAATTTATGTCAATGGTTCTCTGAATGTATTCAATCATCATACTAACGTGGAACTGAATAATCGCATTGTATGTTTTGATATTAAAGATTTGGGAAAGCAGCTAAAGAAGTTAGGAATGCTGATTGTGCAGGATCAGGTGTGGAACCGTGTGACCGTAAACCGTGTAGCTCATAAGTCCACCCGATACTATATAGATGAGTTCCATTTGCTTTTGAAAGAAGAGCAGACTGCAGCTTATTCCGTAGAAATCTGGAAGCGATTCCGTAAATGGGGTGGAATACCAACAGGCATTACGCAGAACATTAAAGATCTCCTTGCCAGCCGTGAAATTGAGAATATTTTTGAAAACTCTGATTTCATTTATATGCTGAATCAGGCGGCGGGAGATAGACAGATTTTAGCAAAACAACTGAATATTTCTCCGCATCAGCTTTCCTATGTGACAAATAGCGGGGAAGGAGAAGGATTGATTTTTTATGGAAATGTCATCATTCCTTTTAAAGACCGTTTTAATCATAATCTGCGCTTATATTCGCTTATGACAACCAGACCTTCGGATTTGGAAAAACACGCAGGAAAAGGTGCTTAGAATAGGATAAAGCAGAGAAAAAGGAAGTGATATACGATGCAGGAACATAAATATCAGGCAAGAGAAAAGCCAGTCCGGGAGATAGAACGTGAGGAAAAAACAAAAATCAGACAGGAAGGAAAGGGGCTGGCACGAGATAGACCGATTGAAAAGGTACTATTGGAAAAAAATATAACGGATAAAGAAACCGTGCCTGCAGAGAAAGAAAAGCAGGAAGTTTCAGCCGGACAAAGAAAAAAGAAACAAAACACGTTGAGAAGATTTGCAAGCCACAGAGAAGAAGATATAGATGGAAAGCTTTCCAGAGAACCTGTTACCATTTCAGAGCCGGAGGAGAAATTGGAAGGAGAGAATGGAAAGGAAGAATTATCAGAACATTCTCTCCGCATGGGAAATCTTCGGGTAAAAGCAAAGAACCAATCTATGAAGAGCGAGAGTTCGCAACAGGACAGCCGTAAGAAAAAGCTGGTGCAGGAACATGCCCGTAAGAGAAAAACAGAGGGAGAAAATGCCGGCAGTCCAGAAGAGGAAAAGGGAAGGAAACCGCAGGATAACTCTTTAGAAAATGTTCGGGAGAAGAAACAAAAGCAGAAGCGATTGCAAGAAGAAGCAGCACGTTCCCAAAAGAAACTTTCTTTTTCTGATGAGGAAAATGGCATGATCCGTGGTACAGGAATGGGAATTGCAAAAAAAGGAATTTCTGTAACAGCCAGTACCATTGAAAACTCTTTGCAAACACAGGAAACAGATGAAAATGCAGCGACAGAGGGGGCAAAGCAATCCGGAATACTAAGTGAAAAAGCCTTACGTTATGCTGTAAAAAAATCAAGACGACAGGCACAGTATCATAAAGGAAGATACAAAGAGGAAGAATCCGTAAAGAATTCTTTGCATTTTGATCCTATGCAGGGAACTGCAGACGATATAAAAACAGAGAGAGCAGGAAAACAGGCACAGGAGAGAAAACATCTGTTAAACCGTTTCTGGCAAAAACAGCGTTATAAAAAAGCAAGGCAGGCAGCACAGCAGGGAGAAAAGACAACTGCGGAGGCAGCAAAGACAGCACAGACTTTTTTAGAAAAAGCGAAGAGCATTGTAACTTCCTTTTTTAAGACACATAAGGGGTTTTTTGGAATTGTGATTGCGATTCTTCTATTTGTCCTGATGATAGGTGTGGGAATGTCCAGTTGCAGTGCGGTATTTCAAGGGACTGTTTCGACAGTTGTAGGGACAACTTATGCCAGTGATGATGAAGATATTTATGCCGTAGAAGCTGCTTACTCCAAATTAGAAGCAGAGTTAAATCAACAGATTAACAGTATGGAAGCTCGACATGAGGGCTACGAGGAATACCGTTATCAGGTGGACGAGATTTCACACAATCCGTATCACCTGATTTCTTATTTTACAGCCTTATATGGGGACTTTACTTATGAACAGGTGGCAGGAGAAATAGAAGAAATCTTTCAACAGCAATACCATTTAACGACAGAAGCAACCAAAGAGGTTGTAACAGAAACAAAGAAAGTAAAAGTAGGAGAATCTCTTGGAAAGGTTGTAACCAGTGGATATTGTAACTGTTCTATTTGCTGTGGAAGCTGGTCAGGCGGTCCGACAGCAAGCGGTGTCTATCCAAAAGCAAACCATACCATTGCAGTAGACGCCAATAATCCGTTTGTACCCATTGGAACAAAGGTTGTAATGAATGGTGTGGAGTATACGGTGGAAGATACGGGAGCATTTGCCCGTTACGGAGTTCAGTTTGATGTTTATTATGACAATCATGCGGCGGCTTCTGCACATGGACATCAGACTTGGGAGGCTTTTATTGCGGACAGTAATGGGAAAAATGAGATTGAAGTTACAACAACACAGGAAGTAAACCGTATGGACATTACCCTGACAAATAAAGGCTTGGACGCTGTTCTTCGCAGCCGCATGAACGAAAATGAAGAAAAACGCTATGACATTTATAACACCACTTATGGAAATCGGGACTATCTCTTTGATAAGAATACCATTCCAATGGGTGGAGAAAATGGCGGTTTTGGATATGAAATTCCACCGGAGGCTTTGACGGATGAACGCTTTGCCAATATGATACGGGAAGCGGAAAAATATTTGGGTTATCCCTATGTATGGGGCGGTGCATCTCCAAGCACCAGTTTTGATTGTTCCGGATTTGTATCATGGGTAATCAATAATTGTGGTAATGGCTGGAATGTGGGACGACAGACTGCCGACGGGTTACGTTCCTGTTGTGCTTATGTTCCGCCGGAACAGGCAAAGCCGGGAGATTTAATTTTCTTTCAAGGCACGTATGATACGCCGGGAGCAAGCCATGTGGGGATTTATGTAGGCAATCAAGTGATGATCCACTGTGGTGATCCCATTCAGTATGCAAATATCAGTACCCCATACTGGCAGCAACATTTTATGGCATTTGGCAGACTTCCTTAAAAAAGAGATGGAGGCAGGATATTGAATAAGAAGTTACAAAAAGTGTTAGATGAAATTGAAAAAACAGAAACAAAGATTGCCCAATGGCAGGAACATTTGAAAATGCTGCTGATTCAGAAGAAGCAGTTGGAAGATACCGAAATTTTAAGGAGTATCCGTTCCATGCACCTTGAGAGTCGGGAGCTTTTGCAGGTTTTAGAAAAACTGCAGAAAGGCGAGTTTCAGATTACCGGGAATCGTTACGAAAATCCACGCAAAAGTGATTTTTCAGAAAAAGAGGAAACGAAGGAGGAAACAAATGGTGAACGTGAAATTTAAAAAATGGCTGGCAGCCTGTATTGTAAGTATGGGAATTGTTTGCAGTACCGGTGCGACAGCATTTGCATATACAGGAGAAGGAACACCGACAGAACAGGGAACGGAAGATCCTACTCCGATACCGGAGCAGACGCCAGCACCACAGGAGGGACAGACGGAAGAAGGAACACCGTTTTCTGTTCCGGGGAACGGGCAGATTCTGGACGATAAGAACAATGACAGCACAAAGCAGTTTTTGACAGTTCAGACAAAGAACGGGAATACTTTTTTTCTTGTTTTAGATCGTTCCAGTTCTACGGAAAATGTATATATGCTTTCTATGGTAGATGAAAATGACCTGGCAGAATTTGTTCCAGAAAAGAAGCCGCAGACAGAAACCCAGTCTGTGGTCATTCCGGAAACAGAGAAAAAACCAGAGGCAGAAAAGCCAGAGAAAAAAGCAGATAAGGCAGAAAATCAGACGGGTGTACTGCTTGCAATAGGTTTACTTGCGGCAGGCGGCGCAGGAGCCTATTACTATTTTAAGGTTGCAAAACCGAAAAAGGCAGAAACAGATGCCGAAGATGAAGATTTAGAATTTTATAACGGTCCGTATATCAACGAAGATGAAGATACAGAGGACGCAGAAGAAACGGAAGAATAGAACAAAACAGGGACAGCTTATGAAAAGGCTGTCCTTTTTGAAAAGGAGAGGAACAATATGTTTTTAGTATTAGGAGAAAAGCCCAGTGTTGCACAGGCATTGGCAGAAGTATTAGGGGCAAAGAAAAGAGAGGACGGTTATCTGGAAGGAGAGGACTGTATTGTAAGCTGGTGTCTGGGACATTTGGCAGAGTATGCAGCTCCGGAAGTATATGATGAAAGGTATAAGAAGTGGGAGTTTGCAGACCTTCCAATTCTTCCAAAGACATGGGAATTACGGATTGCAAAAGACAAAAAAGAGCAGTTTGATGTATTAAAAGAATTATTAAACCGAAAAGATTTGGAATATGTCGTAAATGCCTGTGATGCAGGTCGAGAAGGAGAACTGATCTTTAAAAGAGTGTATGATTTATCGAAAAGCAGCCTTCCAGTGAAAAGATTATGGATCAGTTCTATGGAAGAACAGGCAATTTGTAATGGATTTTCCAATTTAAAAAATGGAAAAGCGTATGAAAGCCTGTGCGAAGCTGCTGTTTGCAGAGCAAAAGCGGACTGGCTTGTTGGTATGAATGCCACCAGAGCATTTACAACTACTTATTATAAGAGAATGGTCGTAGGAAGGGTACAGACGCCCACCCTTGCTATGTTAGTGGAACGTCAGAAGAAAGTGGAAAATTTTGAGAAAGAAGCCTATTATCAGGTGGAACTTCCAGTGCTTGATTTTTTTGTTACATCAGAAAAAATGAAAAAAGAAGAAGAGGCAGATGCACTGGTAAAAATGTGCGAAGGAAATTCCATTCACATTTTAAAAGTGGAACGTAAACAGAAAAAAACAAATCCGCCAAAGCTATATGATCTTACTACGCTGCAAAGAGAAGCAAACCGATTTTTTGGATATACGGCACAGGAAACATTGACAGAGCTACAGAAATTGTATGAAGAAAAATGGGTTACATATCCCAGAACAGACAGCCAATACATTACAGAAGATATGGAACAGTCTGTGCTGGAAATTTTGGATATTCTTTCAGAGATGCTTCCTTTTTGTAGTGGGGAACTGGTAGGAAGAAATGTAAGGGCAATCATCAATAATCGGAAGGTTTCCGATCATCATGCGCTCCTTCCAACAAAAGAAGCATGGAAACAGGACATAGGGACTTTATCGAAAAAACAGAAAGATATTTTCTATTTGATTGGACAGAGATTAGCACAGGCAGTTTCAGAAGCGGCGGTTTTTGAAGAAACAGAAGTATCGGCAGAATGTGCAGAACACCTTTTTGCAACAAAAGGGAATAAGGTAGTAGAACCGGGCTTTCAAAAAATTTTGAAAGCATTTCAGGAAAATGCGAGAAAAACAGAAGAAACGGGAGAAAAAGAAGAAAAGGTTTCGATTCCGGAAAACATTTCAGATGGAATGGAAATAGCAGGAAGGACACCAAAAAAGAGAAAGCGTTTTACAGCACCGCCAAAACCGTATTCAGAAGATACGCTGCTTTCTGCAATGGAAACAGCTGGCAATCATTCCTTTGATTTAGAAACAGAGAAGAAAGGGTTAGGAACTCCTGCAACAAGGGCAGGCATGATTGAGAAACTGGTATCTTCCGGATATGCCGTAAGAAAAGGAAAACAGCTTCTTCCTACGAGAGAAGGAATTGCATTGGTTTCTGTATTGCCGGAAGAATTAAAATCAGCAGCTTTAACAGCAGAATGGGAAAATGAATTACTTCGTATGGAGAGAGGGGAAGTTACCAGTGAAACATTCATGGAGGACATTACGGAATTTGTCCAGAAATTGATTGCAGGTTGTGGGGAAATTCCCAAAGAAGAACGATACCGTTTTTACGAAAAAGAAAGTATCGGGAAGTGTCCGGTATGTGGAAGTCCTGTGTATGAAGGGAAACAGAATTTTTATTGTTCTTCCCATGATTGCAACTTTGCCCTCTGGAAAGAAAGCCGCTATCTTGTTGGCATGAAAAAGACGTTAGACAAAAAAATGGCAAAGGAACTTTTAGAGTATGGGAAAACCCGTGTGACCGATTTTTATTCCCAGAGGACGGGAAAGAAATTTACAGCAGATTTATTGTTAGAACTGCAAGGGGACAGGGCAAGTTTTAAAATGGAATTTCCAAAAAGAAAATAGAAAGACGAGGAGGAATTGTTCATGGGAAAACTCTATGAGATTTTGGGACTTGCCCAATATGAAGCTGAAAAAATCAGTAGCTCTCCAAGAGATTGGATGCATTATCTGGATACTGCATCACAACTGTACCGTTACTCTTTTTCTGATACACTTTTAATTCATGCACAGCGTCCGGGGGCAACTGCCTGTGCGGAACTGGAAATTTGGAATCACAAAATGAAACGGTGGGTAAACCGAGGAGCCAAAGGGATTGCTTTAATTGATGACAGATACCCCCAAAAAAGACTGCGCTATGTTTTTGATGTTTCCGATACACACAAAGTGCAGGGTGGAAAAACGCCATATTTATGGCAGTTGAAAGAACATCAAAAAGAGCCGCTGTTGGATCATTTGTCTGAGGTATATGGTCTGGCAGGGGAAGATACCATTGCCCTTACATCGGCACTTTGGAAAATTGCACGAGATATGACAGAGGAAAATCTGGAAGAAGCAATGGAAGGTCTGGAATATGAAGTAGAAGGTACTTTTTTAGAAGATTTGGACGAACAGACCATACAGACAGAGGTTCGGGAATTACTGCAAAACAGTATCTTTTATTCCTTGTCACACCGCTGTGGTCTTGATCCTATGGACGTTTTGGAAGAAGGAGATTTTACTGCAATTACAGATTTTCGTTCGATGTCAGTCCTTCCATTTTTAGGAAATGCAATCAATCAGATTGTAGAACCGATCCTTCAGGATATTGGGCGGACAGTATGGAAAATGGATTGGGAAGAACAAAAGGAAACATCTCAAAAAAGGGTTGAAAATTCTTCCTGGATACATTATAATGAATTTAACACGTTAATGCAAGAAAGCAAAGAAAATGGAGGAAATGAGAATGGAACTGACATACCACCGCAAAGGGGATTACCTGTTTCCGAACCTGACAATAGAAAGCGAACCAGTGAACATCGGGAAGTATGGAATGCTTCGGAAGATATTCCTGAAGGAAAACCGGAAAAATTGGTATCAGAGCATGTTACTGACAGGAAAATTAGAGAAACATCTGATGGAAATCGAGAAAACAGCACAGGAGAGAATGGAAGTGCTGATGAATGGGCTTCTTATTCAATATCCGGCTCCGGACAAGGAGGCAGATCCGATGAAGTGGGTGGCACACATGAACAATCTCCAGCAGAGGGCAGAGGAGAGCGTTTTGACGGAATTGGTATACAATTAAGCGAGGAACAAACAGAACAGGATTTCGATGGAGCAGAGGAAGAAATTGCCTCTGCTCTTTCTTTGCCCCAATTACCTTCCGTAGAAAAACAGATTCGTGAAATTGAAGAAAGGCAGGCTGCTCTTTATGCAAAAGAAGTGACAATTCCGGCGGAAATCGTAGATGAAGTATTGCGCTATGGAGGAAATCGAACTGGGAGCCATTTGCGGATCATCTATAATTTTATGATTGAGCAGCCAGAAGAAGCGTATACAGAATTTGTCCAAAAAGAATATGGAAAAGGCGGCATTGGATTACAGATTTCAGGAATGGAGTATGCGGTCTGGTATGATGAATTAGGTATGCAGATTGCAGTGGGGCATACGGTACGTGATCATGTGTTAGATAAAGTATTCTTATCTTGGGAGGAAGTCAGTGGAAGAATACACCAGTTGCTCAGACAGGGAGAGTATGCACCACAGGTTGTCTTAGATGCTGCGAGAGAAAATGCGCTGAAAGAACATGCAGACGCTTTAATCTATATGGAACGGGATATGGCAGAGGGCGTTGCAGAACTGGTATTTGAAGATACAGAAGTATTCCACAATACCTTTCCGGCGGTCACAGAAAAGGTCTGTGCATTACTGGAGCAGCCGGGGTATTTGGCAGATTTGAATGAGCGATTGGAAGCACTGGCAGAGTATTACCAAGAGGATAAAGAAATCATGCGCTTTCATTTTTATCGCCCGGACAAAGTTTTAGAACAGTTTCAGAAATTTGCAAAAGAGGCAGTTCCTTATCAGGCAAGAGAAGGGTTTGCTTGGGAGGACCATCCCATTTTTATCACACAAGATGAGATTGATGCGTTTTTAGTTGGTGGCGGTTCTTATCGTGACGGAAGACTTAGTACCTATGCTTTTTTTATTCAGGATAAAAGTGAAAGAGAGAAAGTGGATTTTGTAAAGGAAAGTTATGGAATTGGTGGAAGAAGTCATGCCCTTTCCGGTGCAGATCACTCTCATGCGGATTACGATGGCAAAGGGTTAAAGCTGGAAAGAGGCTCTTATACCCACCCGGAGTCTACGGTATTTTTGAAATGGACACAGGTGGCAAAGCGTATTGAGTTTTTGATTGATCAGGATTTTTATTTAAAGGCGGAAGATTATACAAGAATGTCCTCTTATGAGAGAGAACAACTGGCAAAGCGTATTGTTTCTTTTTATTATCGGTTGCCAGAGGAAATTGAACGCCCGTTTCCAGATAGTTTTTTGGGGGAAGAAGCAAGACGGGAGTTGCCGATTCTGTTGGAGCAGGAAGAAACAGCGGAAGAATTGGTTAAAAAAATGGACGAAGCCCTTGCAGCCTTACCGTTAGAATTTGAGAATTATGAAAAGTGTGTGGAAACCCTTGTAATTCTTCATCAGTATATAGAAGGAACGTATACGCTGTTTCCAGAGCGGCAAAAAGAAATATCTATTGAGAGTGGAAATCAGCAATTATCCCTGTTTGATTTTATGCAGGCAGAGCCACTTGATACAGAAAAATCGAAAGAACAAACCCTATCGCAGCCGGATAACGAAGTTGACGATACGATAGAGGTGATAGGCACAGATGGAGAAACTATAACGAGTATTCCACAAAAACGAAATCAAACAGAAGATACCATTCCACAGCAGAAAGAACATGCAGAAGAACGGAATAACTTTCGGATTACAGATGATGCGTTGGGAGTTGGAAGTCCAAAAGAGAAGTTCCGTGGAAATATAGAAGCAATTTCTTTACTAAAAAGGTTGGAAACAGAAAACCGTTTGGCAACATCGGAGGAACAGGAGATTTTATCCAGATATGTTGGCTGGGGTGGTCTTTCAGCGGTATTTGATGACAGAAAAGAAGAGTGGAGCAAGGAATATCAGGAATTAAAAAATTTGCTGAGTGAAAGTGAATATAAAGAGGCACGTTCTTCTACATTAAATGCGTTTTATACACCGCCTACGGTGATCAAAGCCATGTATCAGATTTTAGAAAATATGGGGTTATCTACGGGAAATGTGCTGGAGCCTTCCTGTGGTGTGGGAAACTTCATGGGACTTGTGCCGGAGAGTATGAAGAATATTCAGATGTATGGTGTGGAATTAGATCCGATTTCCGGAAAGATTGCAGGTCAGCTTTATCAAAAGAACCGCATTGAGGTAAATGGATTTGAAAAAACAGAATATCCAGAAAGTTTTTTTGACTGCGTGATTGGCAATGTGCCATTTGGAAATTATCAGGTATCAGACCGAAAATACGATAAGTATTCTTTGATGATTCATGATTATTTTATTGTCAAATCTTTAGATTTGATACGTCCCGGCGGTGTGGTGGCAGTGCTTACTTCCAGTGGAACATTGGATAAGGAGAATGAGAAAGTGCGATTGCAGTTTGCAGAGAAAGCAGACTTATTAGGTGCAATCCGCTTGCCGGAAAATGCGTTTCGCAAAAATGCCGGAACAGATGTGGTATCCGATATTTTATTTTTCCAAAAAAGGGATCGGGCAGTGCTGCAGAAACCTTCTTGGGTGGAAGTGGGAGAAACCGAAGATGGATATAAAATCAATTCTTATTTTGTGGAACATCCGGAAATGGTGCTAGGGGATTTTGTGCTTGAGAGTAATCAGTATGGAAGAATGGAAGTTACGGTAAAACCAAAGAAAGACATTTCTCTGGAAGAACAGTTAAAAGAGGTTATTCCCCTCATTCAAGGGCAGATTACAGTTAGAGAATTTGATGAATTAGACTTAAATGAAACAGAAGATTCCATTTTAGCTGATCCGTCTGTGAAGAATTTCGGTTTTGCAAAAGTTGGAGAACAGGTGTATTATCGGGAAAATTCCAGAATGAACCGTATGGACTTACCTGCTGTGACAACAGAACGTGTCTTAGGCATGATAGAGATTCGGGATATTACCAGAAAGTTGATTGACAGTCAGATGGAAGATGCCAGTGAGGAGGAAATCAAGAATCTTCAACAGGAATTAAACAAAACTTATGATACTTTTACAGCGAAGTATGGACTGATCAACAGCACTGCAAACCACAGGGCATTTTCACAGGACAGCAGTTATTGTCTGCTTGCTTCTCTGGAATTTTTAGATGAAGAAGGGAATTTGAAAAGGAAAGCGGATATTTTTTATAAACGCACAATCCGAAAGGCAGAACCAGTAGAGCATGTGGATACGGCAAGTGAAGCGCTTGCCTTGTCTTTGGCAGAACGTGCAAAAATAGATTTGCCTTTTATGACAGAGTTGACAAAAAAGCCGGAGGCAGAGATTATTGAAGAATTATCAGGAGTCATTTTTCAAAATCCATTGACAGAGAAATGGGAAACTTCGGATGAATATTTATCAGGGAATGTCCGGATAAAGCTGGAAGTAGCAAAACAATTTGCTGAAAGTCAGGATCGCTATCAGGTGAATGTGCAGGCACTTGAAAAAGTGCAGCCAAAAGAATTGGAAGCATCAGAAATTGAAATCCGACTTGGTGCAACGTGGGTGGACGCAGAGTATATCACCGAGTTTATGGGAGAACTATTTCAGACACCAGACTATTATCTTGGAAGCCGGATTGAGGTAAAATATGCCCCGGTAAACGGACAGTGGAATATTTCAGGGAAATCGCTGGATACGTTTGGAAATACAAGGGTAACTGCTACTTATGGAACAGCCCGTGCAAATGCCTATCGTTTGCTGGAAGATGCGTTAAATCTGCGGGATACAAAAATTTATGATACCATACAGGACGCTGACGGAGAACATAGGGTACTCAATAAGAAAGAAACCATGCTGGCACAGCAAAAGCAGGATATGATTAAAGAAGCCTTTAAGGAGTGGATTTTTCGTGATATAGATCGAAGGGAAGCCTTGTGTAAGAAATATAACGAGATTTTTAACAGTATCCGTCCCAGAGAATATGATGGAAGTCATATTCAATTTGTAGGAATGACACCGGAAATCACGTTGATGCCACATCAGAAAAATGCAGTAGCTCATGTATTGTATGGAGGAAATACATTGCTGGCACACTGCGTAGGTGCTGGTAAGACTTTCCAGATGATTGCAGCGGGAATGGAAAGTAAGCGGCTTGGTCTTTCGCAGAAAAATCTCTATGTTGTACCGAATCATCTGACCGAACAGTGGGGAAGTGACTTTCTCCGGCTCTATCCGGGAGCCAATGTATTAGTAGCTACCAAGAAGGATTTTGAGCCAGCGAACCGAAAGAAGTTTTGTTCTAGGATTGCCACAGGAGATTACGATGCAATTATCATTGGACACAGCCAGTTTGAGCGTATTCCACTGTCAAAAGAACGTCAGATGGCAGTGATTGAACAGCAGATAGAAGAAATCATGCTGGCAATCCAAGAAGCACAAAGTGATGACAGTCCACGTTACACCATAAAACAGATGGAAAAAACGAGAAAAGGTCTGGAGAAAAGACTGGAAAAATTAAACGACGATACCCGAAAAGATGATGTGGTAACCTTTGAGCAGTTAGGCGTGGACAGGTTGTTTGTAGACGAGAGCCATTTTTACAAAAATTTGTTCCTTTATACAAAAATGCGGAATATTGCGGGGATTGCACAGACTGACGCACAGAAAAGTTCAGATATGTTTATGAAATGCAGATATATGGATGAACTGACGGGAGGAAAGGGTGTTACTTTTGCCACAGGAACTCCCGTTTCGAATAGTATGACCGAATTATATACCATTATGCGGTATTTACAATATGATACTTTGCAAAAGCTGCAGTTGGGACATTTTGACTCTTGGGCGGCAACTTTTGGGGAAACGGTAACAGCAGTAGAGCTGTCACCGGAAGGGACGGGCTATCGTGCAAAAACACGGTTTGCCCGTTTTTTCAATCTTCCAGAACTGATTTCTCTTTTTAAAGAAAGTGCAGATATTCAGACAGCAGATATGCTGCATTTACCCGTGCCGGAAGCAGAATATATCAATGAGGTTTTAAAGCCAAGCGAAGAACAACAGGAATTAGTAGCAGCGTTTGGGGAACGTGCAGAAATTGTAAGAAGCGGAGGTGTGGACGCTTCCATTGACAACATGTTGAAGATTGTGCGCTGCTAAGCGCAAAAGTATATCTCCCCCGCAGGGGGACATTATTAAAAGTAAATAATGGGAACAACCAACCTACCTGGAGAGGAAACTCAAAGGGGACAATCGCATGTTGGTAAAGCGGATAAGGAGTTAATCGCAATACTTCGATGCTCCGCAAGTTCCGTATCCTATGGTTAAAGCTATACTGCCTGAACCTTAGTTCCGACTTGGTGCAAAGCATCGCCCATCGGAAAGCGATTGATACCGATGTCATTGTATGCTCGTTGTTGTTGATTTTGGACGAGTAACTTTTTGCAATGAAAGAGCGCACAGTGAGTGCGAATAAAGGGACGAACAAGGAACCTAAGGGATACTCGATACGTATACTTTTGACGAATAGCAGGATTGCCTAAAGGGGGAGACCCCCATGGTAACGGAGTCACCATAGTAGTCCGAGCAAGGGAAAGCCTTGTACATGGCGAAGGGTGACAGGTAATTTCGATTAGTTAGAAAGGAGTAGGTGCGTGAGATGCGTACAGCCAAAACTGTTTTAACGGTCATTCAAGAACGTGGAAAACAAAAGAAACCTATTGAAAGAGTTTACAAGCTCTTATTTAACCGTGAATTATATCTGAATGCCTATGCTAAGTTATACCCGAATAACGGAGCAATGACAAAGGGTGTTACAAATGAAACGGTAGATGGAATGTCCATTCAGAAAATAGACAGAATGATTGAAATACTCCGTGAGGAGAAATATCAATGGAAACCAGCAAGACGGGAATATATCAAAAAGAAAAATGGTAAGAAGCGTCCGCTGGGGATTCCTGTATGGGGAGATAAAGTATTGCAGGAAGTAATGCGTCAGATTTTAGAAGCGTATTATGAGCCACAGTTTAGTGAACATTCCCATGGTTTTCGTCCAAACAGAGGATGTCATACAGCACTACAAGAAATACAGGTATGGAAAGGAACTCGCTGGTTTATTGAGGGAGACATTTCTCAATACTTTGATACAATCGACCATAAAATTTTACTGGAAATACTTGCAAGAAATATTCATGATGGAAGATTTATCCGTCTGGTATCGAATATGTTAGAAGCTGGATACTTGGAAGAATGGAAATTCAAGCAGACAATCAGCGGTGTGCCTCAGGGCGGAGTTATCAGTCCGATACTGGCTAATATTTATCTCAACGAATTTGATAATTGGATTGAAGAAGTCTTAATCCCAAAATACACAAAAGGGAAAAGGCAGAAATCTAATCCAGAATATAACAAGTTGACCGCTGAAATCCAAAAACTCAGAAAGGAGGGAGATGCAAAGACAGCCCATCAGCTTGTGGTTGAACGCAGAAAAATACCTTCTGTTAATACGCAAGATGAGAATTATCGCAGATTGCGCTATGTGAGATATGCGGATGATTTTCTACTTGGATTCACTGGCTCTAAAGCAGATGCAGAAGAAATAAAAGAAGAAATAGGAAGATTTCTAAAAGAGAAATTAAATCTGATAATGTCAGAAGAAAAGACTCTAATAACAAATGCAGGCAGTCAGGCGGCAAAGTTTCTTGGATATGAAATCAAAGCACAAAGGGTCAATGACTATATTGACCCAAAGGGGCGCAGAGGAGCAAATGGAGCAATCGCACTATTAGTCCCTGCAAAAGTAATTGAAGAAAAATGCAAGAAATATATGAAACGTGGAAAAGCAACTCATAGGAATAATCTTCTGCAAGATGATGATTTTTCTATTGTACAGACATATCAGCAAGAGTACAGAGGACTGGTGCAGTATTATATTCTCGCACAAAATTTGTCTTGGTTCTCGAAGTTGTACTGGTATATGGAAACTTCATTATTGAAAACTCTTGCGTGTAAACACAGGTCATCTATCAATAAGCAAAAGGCTAAGTATAGAACAACCATAACAAGTACAAGTGGAAAAACAGTTCCGTGTCTGCAAGTTGTAGTAGAACGTCCTAATAAAAAGCCATTAGTTGCGACATGGGGAGGAATTTCTCTTGTGCATAAACGAAAAGCTGTTATAGAGGATATACCATACAAGGTATATGGTGGGCGAACAGAATTAGTTAAAAGACTGTTGGCAGAGAAGTGTGAATTATGTGGAAGTACTAAAAATATAGAGGTACATCATATAAGAAAACTTGCAGATTTAAAGAAGAAAGGACAGGCAGAAGTACCTAAATGGGTACAGATAATGTCTGCCAGAAAAAGAAAAACGCTTGTGGTATGTCGGGAATGCCATGTAGCAATCCACAATGGTAATATAACCAAAAGTTCTTGAAATGGAATTACTGGGGAGCCGGATGATGCGAAAGTATCACGTCCGGTTCTGAGGGGGGATAACGGAAAAGGAGCCATTGCTACCTCGCCGGTATCCTACCCGACACCAACGATGGACGAAAATGTGCGCTGGATCAGAGGCTTATCAATGATATGTTACCGGATTATGAAGACAGTAAGATTAACCGTTGTGTGGAAAATACCTTTTCCATTTGGAATGAAACAAAGGAACAGCTTTCCACACAGCTTATTTTCTGTGATTTATCAACACCGAAAAATGACGGTTCTTTTAATGTATATGATGATATTCGGGAAAAACTGGTAACAAAAGGGATACCAAAAGAAGAAATTGTGTTTATTCATGAAGCGGGAACCGAAACAAAAAAGGCAGAACTTTTTGCAAAAGTGCGTTCCGGTCAGGTTAGAGTTTTACTGGGTTCTACTCCAAAATTAGGGGCAGGGACGAATATTCAAGATCGCCTGATTGCCCTTCATCATTTAGATTGCCCCTGGAAGCCCGCAGATTTGGAACAACAGGAGGGAAGAATTTTGCGGCAGGGCAATCAAAATAAAAAAGTCAAGATTTTCCGGTATGTAACAGAAAATACATTTGATGCCTATATGTGGCAGATTTTGGAGAATAAACAGAAATTTATTTCCCAGATTATGACAAGTAAATCCCCTGTTCGTGCCTGTGAAGATGTTGATGACACAGCATTGTCGTATGCAGAAATTAAGGCACTGGCAACAGGAAACCCTTATATCAAAGAAAAAATGGACTTGGATATACAGGTCAGTAAATTGAAATTATTAAAGGCAAACCATACCAGCCAGAAATATAAACTGGAAACAGATATTGCAAAAAATTATCCAATGCAGATTGTAGCACAGAAAGAGCGCCTTGCGGGGCTTCGGTCTGACGCAGAAGCGGTTCGTCCTATTTTTGAGAACGAAGATTTTTCCATGACTGTTTCCAACAAAACCTTTACGGATAAAAAAGAAGCAGGAACTGCACTTTTAGCAGCATGTGAAGGACTAAAAGCCATTCATACAGAGGGCAAGATAGGAACCTTTCATGACTTTTCTTTATATGCAAAATTTGATGCTTTTAATCAACGGTATATTATGACCATTAAGAGAAAATGCAGTTATCTGATTGAAATGGGAAAAGATATTCTTGGAAATTTACAGCGTATCAGTAATGCGTTAGGTGGAATTGAGAAGAAAATGGAAGAAACAGAGCAAAAGCTGGATACACTGCAGAAGCAGTTGGAAACAGCACAGGAAGAAGTTATGAAGCCTTTTCCAAAAGAAGAAGAATTACAGGAGAAAATGGAAAGACTTGCAGAATTGAACTCCCTTTTAAATATGGACGAAAAGGAAATGCCACAAGATCAGGAGAAAGAAGTAGATCAGGTGGCAGATTTGCCGAGAAGGTCAGTCAATTATGCTGGCAGAGTATCGGAAGGTCAAAAAGGGGAAATAGAAAAATCTTCGGTGCTTGGCAGATTGAAAGCCACACAAAGAAATATGGAAAAAGAATGGAAAAATAGAAATATGCAGAAGAAAAAGCAGGAACAACAGTTGTAGAAGTGAAATCCCGTCAGGAACTGGCGGGATATTTTTTTATGGAGGATTTGCTATGGCAGAAAAGAGAGAGCAGCAAATGTATGAAATTACAAAGAAATTGGAAGAAGGCGTAAAAGAGTTATTTACATCAGAACGGTATACAGAATATTTAAAAACCATGTCAAAATTTTATAATTACAGCTTTAACAATACGGTTTTGATTGCCTTGCAAAGACCAGAAGCAACTTTAGTGGCAGGGTACTCTGCATGGCAGAAAAATTTTCATCGTCAGGTAAAAAAGGGAGAAAAGGGAATTCAGATCATTGCGCCTTCACAGAGGAAAGAAAAGGAATTGGTAGAAAAATTTGATCCGGAAACGAATGAACTGATTTTGGGACCGGACGGGCAGCCAGAAACAGAAGTAGTCGAGCATGTTGTGTCTGATTTTCGGGTAGTCCGTGTATTTGATGTATCACAAACGTATGGAGAGCCTTTACCGGAACTTGCAATACCGGATTTAACGGGGCAGGTACAAAATTTTCCTTTATTTTTACAGGCAGTCAAAGAACTATCCCCTGTTCCTATCCGCTTTGGTGAAACAGAAGGAGAAGCAAAGGGGTATTACAGCAATAAAAAGAAAGAGATTGTTGTGAAAGAAGATATGAGTGAAAGTCAGACGATAAAAACACTCATTCACGAAATTGCCCATGCAAAGCTGCATGACAGGGAAGTATTGGAACAGGCAGGAGAAGAAAAAGATCAGAGGACAAAGGAGATAGAGGCGGAAAGCATTGCCTATACGGTGTGTCAATATTTCGGACTGGATACTTCTGACTATTCTTTTCCTTATATTGCGGGGTGGAGTGACAATCTGAAGATGTGGGAATTGAGGACATTCATGGACGCAATACGAAAAACAGCAGGAGAGTTTATTAAGGAACTGGAAGAAAAAATGAAAGAATTGGAAACAGATAGAAGTGAAAGAGATGGTATTCAAAACGAAAAAGAAACAAAAATTGATATGGATACCAAAGCGGTGGAACTGGAACAGCATGAAGGCTTATGGCATACGGTAGAAGAAGTGGAAGTTGAGAAGGAACATTTCTACCTCATGGAGCATAACGAATATGGGGCTTCAGTTGCGCCGGTTCTGGTAAATGGAGATGGTAAAGTGGTCGCACAGGATTTGGAAAATGGTCTGGATCAGGAGGCTGTGAAAGCAATCGGAGAGTATCTGGAAGAAAAAGAGATTGCCAAAAAGCAGGAGAAGGTGGAAACTTCAAACGCAAGTTTATTCGAAGAAGCAGAAAGAGAAGCAGCTTATCAGATAGAAACAACGGGACAGTTTTTCTTTATTCAGGAAACAGAGGAAGGGTATGATTATACCTTTTACGATCAAGAGTTTCAAGAATTAGATGGAGGGGTATACGATACCTTTGATGTTACACTTCAAGAAGCGGCAAAAACACTGCTATTAGAGGAAGGGGCAGCTTTGACTGCATGTAGAAAGATTGATAGTGAAATGCTTCAGGAACAGGTTGAACGGGCAGAATATTTTCCGCAGAAGTCGTATGAGGCATTAAAACCCCTGATGGAGAGTGAAGAAAATAACGTGGCTTTCCAATCCGGATATGGGTATGTGATGTTACAGAAAATTTCAGAAGGCTATGAATGTATCATCTATGACCAAGCGTTTCGTGAGATTGGTGGACAGTTTTATGAGAATATAACTGCCTCCAAAGAAGATGTTTTTTCCCAGATATTTCAAGAGGAAGGAATAGGTGAATTGCCTTGTGAGCCATTTTCCTATGAAGAACTTAAAAAATCTGTAATAGAAGGGGAGAAAAAGAGATTATATGAAGGGGAACTGACACCAACTTCACAGATTGGTATTCGGGAAGAAGAACTGTTGCATGGTGAGAGCCGACAGAACGTTGAAGAATCGGTACTTTGTTACGCACAGGCGGAACTGGAAGAGGCTGGATATGAAGAAATTACTTTATTGGCAGCAAGAGTATATGGAAGCCGTACAAGAGAAACTTTATATAGGGAAGACTCTGATCTTGATGTGGTGCTTTCTTATACCGGGGACATCAGGGAAGATGCCTTTTTTAATCTGCTTCAGGAAAATGGAATGAGGATTGCCGGATTGAAAATTGTCATAAATCCCATTTCGTTGGAAAAAACCGGGACATTGCAGGAATACATAAAGCGTGCAGAACAGTATCTTGACGAAAAAGAAGCAGAAAAGCAGGGACAGATACCACAGGAAACGTTACAAGAACCCCGAATTTCTTTCTATGCTGCAGAATGTATGGAATTTCCTTCTATGGGAGAATATTATGAAAATCTGACATTGGAAGAAGCTGTAGAAAAATACAAAATGATTCCGGCAGACCGCATTCATGGGATAAAAGGAATTGGATTTTGCCTGAAAGACGGCAGCATTTATAATGGAGAATACGAATTGATGTCTGGAGGGAAAATATCCAAAGACTTGATTGACTTAGTCCCCCATTATAAAGAAAGCCCGTTGGTACAAAAAGCAATGCAAGATTTAGAAAGAATTTTGGCAGAAAAACAACGGGAAAACACAGCGGAACAGACAAAAGCAGAGGGAACAATGGGAAGAAAAGTTTCTGTGCTAAAAGCCTTAAAGGAGCGTAAGGAACTGTTAAAGAAACAGGAGAAAAAAGAAGAAATGTCCCATACTCGTAAGAAAGAAGCAGAATTGTAATGAAAAAATGGAAATACAGGAGAAGCGGTTATGGCAGGTAATCAATTTGCAGTGTATCAGCTTAGAGAAATCCCCGAAAATAGAAAAAAGCGTTTTCGTTCTTATGCAGAATTACAAAAAGAAAATATCAAGATACGCTATACAGATTATAAACAAGTATATAGAAGCTGGATGCGGTACGATGAAACACCGGATAATATCCGAAACCGTTTGGCAAAGCAGTTACCGAAAAATTTTTCTGGACATGCCCTAAGCATTGGGGACATACTGATTTTAGATAAAAATGGGGAAGCGGCAGCCTATTATTTGGAAAAAGAGGGATTTACTGTTTTAACAGGTTTTATTCGGAATAGTTCGTCCAGTACATTGATTTCTCTTGCTACTACCAATTTTCAGATTGAAGGGAAAGAAGGAAGCTGGCTTGCCTTCGATAATCTGGTGGTGGAAGGAAAAGAATTTTTCCTGATGGAGCATACGACATACGGAAAAAATGCCGCTTGGGTGGTGGTAGATGGAACTGGAAAGTTAATAGTGGATCAGGTTACGACGGGATTTGACGAAACAGTCAAAGAACAGATCGTTTCCTATCTGCACCCACAAGAAATACGGGAAAAAGGTGGGAAACTTGTTTTGGAAAACTGGCAGAAAGCCTATGAAAATGGAGAATATTTAAGAAGTGCAGAGATCACAGAAGAACAAAATTATAATATGATTGATGGAAGAATGAATAATCTGCCAGTAAAGCCCCGTAAGATGGGAACACGAATTTCTGTGTTAGACCGTTTGCATTTAAAACAGGCGGCTTTAAATATGAAGAGTTTGCCACAGCCGTTTATAGAGAATGAGATGGAGCGTAAACGGAAATAAAAAAGAAAGGGAAACTTGAATTTGTGCATTCAGGTTTCCCTCGTTTCGATTATTGTTCTTCTAACATAGAGGCATATTTTGGGCGTTCTGCTTCTGGGATTTTTAGAGCCGCCATAGCCTGTTCAGTAGTCAAGTTTAGCGTTTCCATTAGATTACGGATACTGTCTAAAGTATTTCGTTCTGTAGTGCTTTCAACAATTCCCTGACTTAAATTACACATCAGCGACACCTCTCTTTCTAAATTCTGCGTCATTTCAATATCAAAATCATCATGGAGAATTTTTTCTTTTTCGTCCGGTGCTGTTTCAGAAGAAAGCAGGACATTTAACAATTTTAAAACTCCATTATAATTCTCACTGTCCGGTTTACCGAGGCAGATCATAATAGCAGACATCAAATCATAATTTTCCACTTTTTCGGTAACATGTCCCACCAGCGGTTTTTCTGCAATGGAATATTGGGTAATGGTATTTTCTCTGGATTTTGGCGGGTTCATACAAATCCAGATAGAGTAGACTTTGCGAATTTTATCGTACTGTGCAGATGAAAACTCTGTACCATATTGAGCGGAAATCATACGGCTACAATAGTATATGCTACGTTTAATCAACGGATAACCGGGATAAAAATTGTTTTGTGCTTCTACATTGATAATTAAGCGGATTAACTCACCGGATTTTGGTGCAGTTGCCGTAAAACGAATATCATAGGTAATCGTTCCCTCCGTAATGGTTTTATCTTCTGTGCGTTCTCCCTTGATTAAAGATGGATTGGTCTGATCAGGCTGAACCGGAACTTCTGCGATTTGCGGTTCACCTTCAATATATTTTTCAATGATTTCTGAAATGCTACATTCCCGATATTCTTCCAGACAATTTCTCATAATCCAAGCAAGAATGATTTTTTCAGAAAGTAGCCGCTTACAAGCAGCATCATAATCTGAATTGCTTCCTGCGGTACGAATTGTTTGGGATAGCGTTGTTTCCAGTTCCACTAAATCACCACCTTTTTTATCTTGCCTTTAGTATAAAGCAGATAATAAAAGAATACAACAAAAATAGGAAAAAATTTTGGAACATAAGACTTAGCGTAGTGGCAGATTCTTTTCAGAATTTTTTTCAAAATCAGACCTTCCATGAAGAATCATCTCTACATTTTTACATACCGTCTGCAATTCTTTTTCGTATTGTTTTCTTTTTTGATATTTCTGATGCTGCATATTTTTTATGGAAAGAAGTTTTTCTTTTTCAGATTTCAATAGCTTCATAGAAGGTAGCTTTTCACTTGATGCTTGTTGTTTCAAGAAATTTCGTGCAGTTTCATAAAGCGTGATTTCTGACAGATGTTCCTGTCGGAATTGTTTTTTGTTTTTTGCGTGTAAAAATTCCCTGTAAACAGATTTATTTGCAAGATATTGCCCGGTGTAATGAATTTGTTCATTGATCCTTTTCAATTCCTGCTGTGTGGAACGGAGGTTTTTCCGACAGTTGGCAGTTTCCGACTGTGATGTAGTAAGTGCAGTCATCAAATCATCTTCTGTGGAATAGCCACGTTCCTGTACATAAGCAATGGTTTTTGCCATTTGCTGTAAATTGGAAAGTTTCACTTTTCTGGCATAAACCGGATTGTTCTGTGCTTTGACACGTTGCTGCAGATCTATGACAAGTCGCAGGTCTGATTTTATAAAACAGAAGGCTTTCGTTTCTTTTTCTTCCGTAAATGCAGAAGTAGTAGAGTTAGAATGAGAAGTGAAAATATCTGATCCTGTGTGAAATTGCTTTTGGGGTTCTTTCTGTTTTTTCCAAATTGAAAACAGATAATCTTCTGTGTAATGGGAACCTAGCGCTCTTCCGGTAATGAACTTATTTCGCTCCGGGTGCAGATAGCTGAAACGTCCTCGGCTTACTTTTAAAGTGATCTGATAGTTTTTCAAAAGTGTCGCTTGAAATTCTTCTATATTGCAGGAAGAAGCGGCAGCGTATTCAATAGCGGTTCGCAGATACTCCTTTTGTGTCTGGAAAACTGTTTGGCGTGGAGCAATTCCTTTGGACAACATTTCGTTATTCAGAGTGCCCAATTTTTTCTGTCCGGTGTGCTTTGTACGATACTCTCTGTCTGTAATTTTTTTCTCTGCTGGAGAAAGTAAATCTACCTGATGTAAGTGTTCCCTGTGGCAAATATCCATAAGTGAGCGTTTTAAATAAATGAGATAAGCCGGTGTTAGATGATGTTTGTATCCGGCACGGGTATCGCAGGGGCGTTCCATAAATGTCTGGTGTTCCACATCATATTTTCTTAAACTGTTGATTACAATATGTACATGAATGTTTCCACTTTCATTATTTCCGTCTGTATGGGTACATACAAGAGCTTGATGTCCCGGAAAATTTTTTTGAGCATACTCTAATCCGAATTGTTGTGCCTTTTCTCCGGTTAATCCATGATCTTCGGTATCTTTTGGATCAAAGCTTAGAATATAGTGATGAGATTTGATTTCATCAAAATTTTGGTTTTTATGATATTGTGCGTTTAACTCTTTACATTCCAAATCAAAAGAGAAGGGATCGCAGTTGATACCGTCAATGTAATATTCCTTTCTTGGAATGAGTTCTCCATTTTCATCAAGGATTGGTTTTTTCGTATGTTCATCATGTTGAAACAGAAGATAACGTTGTGCTTCTCCATAGTCCGTATTTTTAATTGCAATGTGCTTAAGAATTGCCATAATCACTACCTCTTGAATGAGTGGGAGCAGATATATTTTGGGAAGAAAAGTTTCCGGCGAGTTTTAAGACTTCGTATTTCATTTCATAGATTTTAGAAAGACTCTGTCGGAGTGATTTTTGTACTTCCTGTGAATGAATACCGCCGCTATTGAAATACCGGGCAATCTGATTTAGATTGCTTCCTATTTTTCCAAACTCGGCAATCAATTTTTTTAATTCCGGCAGATCAGCCACCAGTTCATATTTTATAATTGTTCTTTTGTTCATAATTTGTCTACGGGCAAATTCTGCCAAAGGCAGACCTGCGGCTTTTGCCTGAGCAGATATAATTTCGTATTCCGTATCAGTAAGACGCAGCATAATTTGATGTGTATGCCGTAATGATTTTTCTTTTTTTGGTCTTGCCATAGTATGAAATCTCCTTTTATAAAAATTCTATTTATATATAAGCCGATAGAGGGAACTGTATTGGAAAAGGAAAAATAATTGTGAAAATAGTTTGGAAACATGATACAATAGAAAAAATAATTGTATGGAGGTTGACTATGCCAAGAGGAAGAAAAAAACAGAATGCGCTTACTTTGGAGGAGCAGCTTGTAACAGTAAACGAAAGAATTCAGGAAGTAGAGAATGAATTGAAACAGCTTCGTTCACAGAGAAAAGAAATTCAGGAGAAAATTGAGGAGCAGGAAAAGGAAACATTGTTCCGGGCAGTAGTTGCTTCGGGAAGAACCGTAGAAGATGTTCTTGAAATATTAAAAGCCCAAGATCAGAAAGAATAACAGTAATTTAGAAAAAAGATGTTTATTGCTATGAAAAGTGTAGCAGTAAACATCTTTTTTATTACCGTGATGAAACAATCACGCTGCGACTATCAAGATAGGAGCCAAGATACATATTTGAAAAATATGATGATGTTGAGGGTATGGGGAGCGAAATCCCCATCAAGTTTGTCGAGTAGGGAAAATCACGGAGTGAGTTTTGAGTTACTCAGGCGAAACTTGCTTTTTATCTTTAATTCGGAATAATACATTATTAGTGCGGTTTGTGAAGAAAAAGAAATATTACATGAATTGACGTTAAAATTACATGTTAAATGAAAAAGGATAAATATGGTGTAATATATAGAAAAAGCAAGAAAGTTAATATAAGTAAAAGGAACAGGTGCGAAATATGATTTTTGAAGGAGTGGAGAATGAAAAGGTAGAACATATATATTGTATACTACGAAAGAACGTAGAAAATGAGGGTGCATATTCGGGATTATCTCACGTAATGGAACATGCATGCTTAATGCCTTATTATAAAGAAAAACCATTAAAATATTTCTGGGGGCGAGGATATACATGTTTAGATCATATAATACTTTATTTTATATCCTCAACAGAAAGTGGATTAGAGACAATTTTTGAGCAGATTATTACTGGACGTATAATATGTGAGAAAAATGTAATAGAAGCCAAAGAACAGGTTTATAATGAATGCTTGAGAATGAAAGAAATTACGGATGTAAGAGAAAATTTAGTGAGATTTATTAGTGATAATCGGATAACGAACTTTGCCATGGGAAAACAGGAAACTATAGTGAAGATTCAGCAGAAACATGTTCAAGAATGCCTAAATAGCATAATTGAAAATCATGACTTATATGCAATTCGTTTTAGGCACAAGAATGAAATTCAGATGAAGTGCCGGTCTATATTATCTGAATATTGTAATGAAAAGACGAAAAAAAATATATATACTGAACAATCAAAAAAAGAAGATGAAATTTTATTGGTTGAGTGTAAAGATAAACAGGAAAAAATAGAAATTTATTTTAGGATTCCTATTTCGGAAAATAAAGAAGAATATATTGCCAAACTATGGTTTGAATATTCCTTATATTTGGTATGTAAAGAGGAATTAAATATGAGTGTTTCTATTTCCGATAAATTTTATACTTATACAGAGAGATATATCGTATTAAGAATTTATGGGTTAGAACATAAGAAAATTAAAAGTATTTTGTGCGTAATTAGGCAACATATGATGTATAAGATTAAAAATTTTGAAACAAGTGACTGTAAAAAATATTTACATAGGTGTTTATATTCAGAAAAACATATACAGGATTATATTAATGAATTTCAAAATTATATATTATATGGAATTCCTATTATTTCTAATCAAGATATATGCTTAATGGAATATATTTCGAAGGAAAGAGAAATACTTGAAAATATACTCTTTAATACATTAAAAATAGTTGTTTTTAAAAACAATTGCAGGTGATGTATATGGAAAAGAAAAAAAGAAAACTTTTAAAAAATGGATTTCAAATTTTATGGAGAACATCCAAAGTTTATTGTATTGGGATTTTAACTTTTAGTTCTTTTTGTGGAATAATAGGACCACTAAATGCTATAATTTACCAAAGATTTTTGGATGAAATTCTCCATATCCTTCAAGCTAGAAAAGGAATAAAATATGGAATTATTTTTTTGATTTTATATTCTTTAATGTGCTTGCTAAGCTATATATTAAATTTAATTTTGAATTATATAAAGCAATTATTTAGTGATTTGCTAGACTTACGTATTACGCAATTTATTCTAAAAAAAAGCATAACATTTCCTATGGAAACATTTGATAATGCTAATGTTTATAACCATATAAACGTAGGTATTACACAAACCACACACAACTGTTTGAATTTGTTAGATTCTCTATCTGAAAGTTTATATGCAATTATTAAAGGAATAGGATATGGAATAATAATTGCGAGATTTAATTGTGTTATTGTATTATTGAGTATTATTTCATCTTTGCCAGTTTTGTATATTTCAATTAAAACAAATGAGTATTGGTACAGTATTTTTTTTGAGAGGACTGAAAAATTAAGACTTATCAATTATCTTAAAATGATAATGATAAAAAATGAAAATATAAAAGAGATAAAGCTTTTTAAGGTTGGAGAAAAAATAGTAGATCTTATTAAAAATACATTTTCTGATTTTTTGAACAATGATAAAAGAGCACGAAAAAAGTTTTTGCTTAAAAAAATAACAACTCAAAGTATAGATGAAATTGTTACTTTATTTATAAAAATAGCTATCCTATTTTTTGCATTAAAGGGAAAAAATAGTGTGGGTACAATAATTTTGTTTTTCAATTCACAAGAAAATATGAAAGCATCACTCAATGAGTTGTTAAATAAAATTTCTGTTTTACATAATAGTATTTTATATTTAGAATCATTGGACGCTATTGAAAACGAAAAAGTTGAGGATGAAAATGGAAAGAATAGTTTTAACAATAAATTTCATGCTATTGAATTTAAAAATGTAGACTTTAAGTATCCAGGAAAAGAACAATATGCTTTGAAAAATGTATCGTTGAAATTTGAAAGAGGAAAAATATATTCGATAGTAGGGTTTAATGGATCAGGAAAAACAACATTGATAAAACTTCTCCTGCGTCTATATAAGCCAACGAATGGAGTGATATTAGTAGATGGAGAAAATATAGAAAACATTTCTCTAGAATCATATTATTCAAACATAAGTGCTGTTTTTCAAGACTTTATCAAATATCCATTTAGCGTATGGGAAAATATCGCTGTTAGTGAAAGAAACAATGATAGTGTAGATAAGGAACGATTTGAAAGTGTAATACAATTGGCCGATATAAGGAATATGATAAATAGTTTTCCGGATAAAGCAGAAACATTGTTGATGAAAGACTGGACAGGAGGAAGTGACATTTCACAAGGACAATGGCAAAAGATTGCAATTGCCAGATGCTTTTACCCAGATAGTTCAATTGCTATATTAGATGAACCATTTTCATCTATAGATGCAGAAGCTGAAAATAGAATTATAAAGAGAATAAAAGAGCAATCGAAAAACGAACTTGTTTTATATGTTACACATAGATTCTCAAGTATTACATTAGCAGATACAATAATCGTATTGAAGAATGGAGAAATTGAAGAACAAGGAGATCATGAAACACTTATGTATAATAGAGGGACATATTTTACTTTGTATAAAGCACAGTACGATAAGTCATTATAAAAAATTATTAAGTAAAGGAGAAGGAAAATTATGGAAAAACCAAAGACTGAAGAAATTGAAAGATTAGTAGAAATTAAAAAAAGACAGGATTTCAAAAGGCAGGGAATACCTTTTGATACCAAGTATAATTCATATTTTTACGATACAGGGACTGGAAAAGTAATTATGTTGGATGAAGAAAGCAAGAAGATAATTAAAGCTTTATTTGATATGAATGTGTCAGTGGAAGAATTTACTCATATTTTATTAACAGAATTAACAGATGATATAGCTCAATTTATCAAAAGTGAGAATATATTATGTAATCCTCCTGTAGAACATTTTTTGCCATTGGGTGAATATATGACAGAAGAAAATATTAAATGTGAACAGCTTATTATTGAGCTGACAGGAGCTTGTAATTTGCGTTGTAAATATTGTATATATAATGATTATTATGAAGGGAATAGAGCATTTAATACAGATAATATTGATTTTGAGACGGCTAAAAAAGGAATGGATTATGTCTATCAACATCGTAATCCTGAACATTTGTCAATTACATTTTATGGAGGCGAACCATTAGTAAATTATGATGTAATGAAACAATGCATGGACTATTCGCTGGAAAATTTTAAAGATTGTAAATTGAGTTTTTCATTTACGACTAATTTGACTCTGATGACAAAAGAAAGAGCTGAATATTTTGCGAAAATTCCGAATTTAAGTATATTAGTGAGCATAGATGGACCAGAAGAAATACATAATATGGCAAGAGTATATAGAAATAATATGCCAACATTTGAGGATGCTTTTAATGGATTAAGAGTTTTGGCTGAGGCGATTAAAAAGAATCATAATGCAAGTTTAATATTTAATTGTGTACTAATGCCACCGTATACAAAAGAAAAATTTGAGAAAATAAATACTTTTTTTGAAAGCTTAGATTTTCTTCCGGAAAATACTAAGATTCAGGCTACATACCCATCTCCAGGATCAATCCCTGAAAGCTACTGTAGAGATTTAGAAAATATAGGAATAAATCCTTATGAAAATTCAATAGATTGGATCGAATGGGCAAAGGAAAAATCTGGAAGCAATCCAATTTTAGAGAATAGAAGAAATTTATATTCTACGGTTTTAGAATCTTCTTTAGCACGGATTCATAACAGAACATTATATGATAAACCAATGGGGATATATTTTCAAAATGGTTGTTGCATGCCTGGACAAAGAAGGTTGTATTTATGTACTGATGGAACATATAAAATATGTGAAAGAATCGGAAGCTCTCCATCTATAGGAAATGTAGAGGAAGGTATAAATTTGGAGCTGATTAGAAAATATTATCTGGAAGATTATGAAGAAGCATCAATAGAAGATTGTTCAAAATGTTGGGCTATTCACTTATGCGATGTGTGCTTTGCTTCTTGCTATAATGAAAACGGAATTGATAAGGAAGCTAAAAGGTTACTGTGTGGAGAAGTAAGAAGCAGATTTAAAAGATGGCTTTCTGAATATTACGAAACATTAGAGTGTAATCCACAAAGGATTGAAGAGATTTCTCATATTAAGGTTGTTTAAATATAATTAGAATGAAATTGATTAAATGCAGAAACAACATTATATCAAGTATTAAGAGGAGGAATTGCTATGAGAATTGTAAATCCATTAAATCGAACACCTGAAACAGAAGAAACAATGGTAATGGGATGCCATTGTATGTGCAATAGTGGGCATCAGGGAACTTATAATCTTGCGTGGTTGCCAATTGTACCAAATTGCCAGTGTAACTGTATAGAAGGAGCAGATACTAATTATACATATAACTATAATGGGGCAAGTGATGCTGCATAATAGATATAATTTGCACATTTAGTGACTCTTGCCATAGAGGCTGTTTTAATTAGGAGAAATATAGAAACAGCAGATATTATAGTAGTAAGAAGAGATTTTTAAATAATAAAACAGATATGTTTCTTAGCATTTAATTGTTTTCAGATATAGCAAAAGGGTAGATGAAGTTTTTCACTATCCTTTTGTTAATTATGCAATATGTTTGGTCGGCATATCATAGGCACTTCATGATGAGGACTTCATTTGTAAAGAAAGTAAAATATCAGGTTTTCAGATGCATTATCCACCGCCATTATGATGAAATGAAAAGAGATACAAATTGGTGATACTATGAGAAATCTGCTATAATTAGAGTCAGTAAAAGAGAGTGAAATAGCTGATTTTCTGTACACAACGGAGGAGATAGTAGTGACAGTGGATTTTATGGGGGTTTTAAGCAAAAAATAGGAAAGTCCAAATAAATTGAAAAACTATTGAAAAATAATTGAAAAATAATAGTTGATTAAGTTAATCATTTTGAGTTACACATTCGTTATATATTAGTAGGAAGGAGGATTGATGCCATTGAATGACGAAAAATTGATTTTACAAATTCAACGAGGAAATATAGAATATGCAAACGAATTGATAGAAAAGCATTATTCTTCTATTCTTCGTTATTGCACGTGGCATTGTCATAATACAGATAGGGCCGAAGATTTAACACAAGAAACATTTTTAAGAGTTTTTCGTGATATTGATTCCTATGAACAGCGAGGATCATTTAGAGCTTATTTATATACGATTGCTCATCATTTATGTATTGATGAAAATCGTAAACAAACCACATTTAAAATTGAAGATAATATATCCATAGAAGATAACAATTTGAAGAAAGTTGAAGATCGTGATCAGATAAATTTTTTGCTCAATTTATTAAATCCAGCACAACGAGAAGCCATCATACTTCATTGTGGAGAACAACTTAGCTTTCGTGAAATTTCGCAAATTCTTGATATACCTGCTCGAACTGTGCAAAGTCGTGTTAGAGTTGCATTGACGATATTGAGAAAGGAGAAATGATAATATGAAAAAACATGAATTGCGGTCTATATTGCAAAAAAGTCCTGAAGCAAAACGATTAAAAGAAACTCAACAGATATGCACTACAATATTAAATCAGAAAAAGAAGTTAAACCTTATACCTGAAGAACGTACAAAATTTTGGCAGTTCTTGTCAGATGTTATGCGACATATAGGCTGGCGCTTATGGTTATCTCAAGGAATTGTATTATTATTCATTTGTGCAGGTGCTTTTTCAATACTTAATATGCCGAATGTTATTTCAATGTTTATACCATTGTTGATTTTAGCGTGCCTACCTTCTTTTTATCAAAGTAGCACTTTTGGAATGGGAGAAATTGAAGCAGTCACAAGAGCCTCTGGAGCACAGATTATTTTAGCAAAACTTATATTAGCTGGAGCTGCTCAAATTGTCTGCTTAACGGTAATATGTTGGCTTGCTATTGTTGTTGTAGAATATCCTGTAACACTTATTCAGATCATTATGTATGTCATCGTTCCATTTTTAGGATGTTTAATATTGACACTTTGGAATATGAGGAAAAGAGAACGGTATGCAATACAATGTAGTGTTGTATCATGCTTGGGAGTAAGTGTTTTTGCAGGTACGCTTGCACATTGGTTCCCTGCTATTTACGACATTTCTGCAATAGGAATTTGGTTTATAACATTTATATTATTTATGGGATTTTTTATAAAAGAATTATCCTTACTGATAAAAACATGGAAAGAAGGTAAAATGTATGGAATTATCGCTTGACAGACTAACAAAGCACTACAAATCCAAAATTGCGGTAGATTGTATTAGTGCTACAATGACACCGGGAGTTTACGGACTTTTGGGAGCAAATGGTGCCGGAAAAACTACTTTAATGCGTATGTTATGTGGTATTTTGGAACCGACAAGTGGAGATGTTCTTTATAATGGGCATAGTATTTTTGAAATGGGAAGTGCATATCGTAATTTTCTTGGGTATCTACCACAAGAGTTTGGTTACTATCCAAACTATACTGCACAGGAATTTTTGCTTTATATTTCAGCATTAAAGGGCATTCCCCGTTATAATGCAAAGAAACGATCACATGCATTGCTTGAAACTGTTGGCTTAGAAAATGTGGCAACCAAAAAAATTAAAACTTTTTCTGGTGGAATGAAGCAACGACTTGGGATTGCACAAGCTCTATTGAACAATCCGAAGATTTTAGTTTTAGATGAACCAACAGCAGGTCTTGATCCCAAAGAACGAGTTCGGTTGAGGAATATTTTATCAGACTTTGCAAGTGATAAAATTGTATTGCTTTCAACACATATTGTATCAGATATAGAAGCTATTGCAGACGAAGTATTTTTGATGAAAAAAGGCACATTTATTCTTCAAGGCTCTATTGAAGAACTTGTGTCGTATGCAAAGGGAAAAGTATGGGAATTGACTGTACCTGAACATGACTTGAAAAAATGGGAACTTAACTATACAGTTGCCAACCTCCATCATTCGGATAGAGGTTTTGTAACATTAAGGATAGTCTCTGATGAACGTCCATCTTTAGAAGCTGTATCGTGTACGGCAACTCTAGAGGATTTATATCTATCTTTTTTCCCAACAGAAGACGGAGGTAAATAAATGGAATTATTCAAATATGAACATAGAAAATTGTGGCGTAGAAAAAGTGTTCAAATAGGTGTATTACTTTGCTTTGCTTATCTAGTTATCTTTGGAGGGCTATTTTCTTATCAATGGTTTACATTTGGATCCAAGGATGATTTTACCAGTTCATTTGGAAATAACTTCGATGGATATTCTAATATCCGTCAAAAACAGGAATATGCAAAACAGTGGGAGGGCGATTTAACAGATGAAACTTTGCAAGTAATGGTAAAAGACTATCAGGCACGAGCAAAAACAGATCAAATTTCTGATTACGAAATGACGGATTGGCATAGCTTAAACTCGTGGGTTAAAACTCTTTGGCCAGAACTTGAAAAGGCAGATCAACCGTATATAATGCTCCGATATGTTGAACCAGCACAATTAACAGATTTCAAAGAACGACGGGAAAAAGTTCTGGAAAATTTTCTTGATATAAATGGGCAGACAGATAAGGAAAAAGAATATTTCCTAAATATGAATAAAAAAGTAGAACTTCCTTTACAATATCGTTGGAGTGAGGGATGGTCTTTTATAACATCTGATTTTATAAGTGGCTGCGGCGTTGTTTTTGCTATTTTCCTTGCGATTGCGATTGCACCTATGTTTTCGGGTGAATGGCATAGTAATACAAAAGCACTTATTTCAACAACCAAAAATGGTTGGAAGAAACTGGCTAGTATTAAGGTGCTTGTTTCTTTTTTATTTGCACTTGAACTATATATCATTATTGTATTCAGTTCTATTTTTCTGCAAATTGTTTTTTTGGGTACAGGTGGTGCAGATATGCCGATACAGTGTATTAAGTTAGTTGCCACCGCACCTTGGACAGTATTACAGGCAGAAATATATGAGTATGCTTATCTTCTATTAGCGACATTTGGATATACGGGTATTATTCTGCTATGTTCAGCACTTACACGATCAAATTATGTTTCACTTTTACTTAGTTTGGCGATTGTTTTTGTTCCAATGTCGATTGCACAATTTTTGCCATTATGGGGACAAAAAGCTCTGGAACTTATTCCGTTTGTAGGGAATTCGACAGATATTTTTCGAACAAATGCATATCATTTATTTGGGCAAATAATATGGTCACCATATTTATTGATCACAGTTCCTGTTATTTTAGGTGTAATTAGTCTACCTTTTGCAATTCGTGCGTGGGCAAAAAGAACGAATGTATGATGTAATTTTTTATTGTTGTTATTGGTGAATTTCATATGAGACATAGAGATTAGTATTTTATAAGTAACCAAAGTTTTTGCAAGGCTTTTATGAGAAATAATAGCTCATGTTAGATCTCTTTCATGGAATTGTATGTACAGGGATCGTATACGATTCTATAATTTATATGTTGATGTTATGTAAGCAATAGGACAAAGGATTTAGCAAATCTGCTAAGTCCTTTGTTTTTTTATGTGCCTACTGGTATATGTTTCTAACGGATGCAAGTCCCCAGTCCTTTATACAACATAAATCTGGAATTAGATACTTTATAATATCTTTTTGGCTAAAACCATTTTATATTGAGAAATAACACATAGATTTCTATAGATTATTTTGGAAGCATGAAGCATTGAAAAAATTAGATATTCAAATGGTATAGGACATGAAAAATAAGTCTAATAGTACAAGAAATTCCGCTTGTCATATTTGTGTAATTAAATACTCTTATTATTTGTATCACAAAACCAAGAAAAGGGTAGCATGATATTAGAATAAAAATAAGGAGTATGAGATTTATGGAAA
>OCAV01000076.1_pt1 | contig 84837 bp, 66 predicted proteins | sample 1538331 | NCBI WGS metagenome assembly OCAV01 (sample SAMEA2580297, study PRJEB22360) | human gut metagenome | biome: human gut; feature: human-associated habitat; material: faeces | place: Denmark | collected 2008/2010
TCAAGCTGCTCAATTTCCGATGCTCTTTTTGCTCAAATCCTCTTGACGAAACACACGGGGAGGGCACGACGCAAGAACGTAAGCGCCTTGCCGTTAATAAGATCCATAACACCGGCGGGTAACCCGGCAAAGGCAAGTGCGATATCTACTTTTTCCCCTATCAAAAGCTGAACCGTAGACGCAATGGCACGCATATCGTCAATCGGAGCGTCCTGAACTTCATCGATGGCAATAAAAAGACCCTTGGATGACTTCGCTGCCGAACTCAGTAACTTTCTAAGGCTCGGCTCTTTGGGCGCAACGTCAACTTTCGCGGAAACAAAGCCGGCGTTTACGCCGACCGAAGCATTGGCCGCAAGGGAAGAATCAGCAACCTGATCCCACAAGTCCAGCAATAAGTTAGGGCCAGCAGAGACAATAGCGGTCTTCCATCCAAGCTCTCGAGCACGATCCCTAAGATCGCAGAGCAAAACAGTTTTTCCGGAGCCCCTCGGTCCAGCAATGCGCATGAGCCTCGCAGGTGCACCAATTCCCGCATTCAAGCTCTCGGTAAACTCAAGGGCAATATCATCACGACCAATTATGCGCGGAGGCTCAGCGCCGGCAGTGGGACGAAACGGATTATGGAATGCTGTGGCGCTCACTTGTTTGCCTTTCTAGGGAATCGATTATTGGTCAATCTTAGCTTTAAAAGTTTATCGTAGACTATATCCGATTATATCCAGTTGTATAAGTCTGTATAAACGTATCGCGGAAGTATCGAGCTTTCGTAATTTGTCTTAACGGACAGTCCAACGTTACTTTCTTCCAAGCTCATAGCGAAAGAAAGTTAAGGACTTCCTAAAATCCATTTTCTAAAGCGAGAAGTACTCGCTCTCAGCGGATAAGTTCGGCCCCAACCACGGATCGCCCGTCAAGAAGAACTCCGGCCAGCGCTGAATGAACAGTGCCTGTTCACGTTTCCAGCGGCGCAGCTTTTCCTCGTTGGCCTCTTCCCTGCCACGTGAGGTGAACTCGTAGTGGTACAGCTCGGCATAGGGCGTAAAGATGGTGCGGAAGCCCGCCTCCCCCTGGCGCCAAATGCCTCGACCGCGAAGCTGTCCAATTCAAGATGGTCGGCATCGGTCCAGACTCGGAAGCCTCTGAGACGCCCGACTCGTAGTACGTGACCTTGTCTATAAACAGGCTTTCCGCACTCACAGCATAAGAAGGCCCGTGCAACAAAACACAAAGGTAGGCCAGAGCAACAAGCAGGATGCAACGGCGATGATGGCCCAACAAGACAACAGGCATGAGTGCGCCGATCTACACGGCAAGCCAATAAACAGGGTTGGGAAATGCCTGGTGGCAGTACTCATCAGCGTATTAAGATCAAATCCTAGCCCAGACTCATAACAAATCGAATCCCTGCAACAGCGGGAAAAGTCGACGTAAATCGTTTAAGTATGCGGCAAGCGGAGAGAGTGTATGGGCGCTCGCACGCGTCTTTGAATCTTCTAATGAACAAGAAGAGAGGAATCTAGGAGAGACCTAATAGTTCTTGGAAGCTGGGAATCATCGAACTCACCATCTTTAAACAAGAGGGAATCATATAGCTTCTTATCGTTCTGTCTCGAAAAGATATGAGTGACCAGATGCACATCGTGGGCCTTTGAAAAACAATCTTCGTCCCTTAAAGATTCAGCAATATAACAACCGCCCCTATAGTTCATGAGTAAGGAAAAGTTCAAGTCTGTTGTTCCAAACTTATAGCACTGCGATTTTGTTGATATGTCTTCGAGCATAAAGCACGCGGAGGTTGCAAAAGAGGCAAGCTGAACAATATGGTTGACTTTTCTGCGACACAGAGCGTAGGGATGGCGATTCGAAAAGTCGATCTGCGACGCAGCAAGTTTTCCTCTGGATGCCAATTTGAAAAACTGCTTAGCCGACAAATGACTATCTACGCCAGTTAAATGCTTGAAATTATCGGCCTTATAAATAACTTCGATATACCTGTCATCGAAAACGTACATGAATGACTTTCCGACAAGAAAACCGCGATAAAGTTTTGCGCCTGATTAATTTCCGCAACTATCGCCTTCCGATCTTCAGCCCTACCCATATTGCCCCAATCAAAAAAGCCGGGATAACCCCGGCTGATAATCAAAGAGGCGGTTTTCTGCTGGCTGTCAGCCGCGGCATCCTCACGGAAACCTAGTTGTCGCCGGAATTATAGTCCCCGGCGCGGACTCACCTTATCTCCCCGGTGCGGGCTCGATATCCTCTCGGATATCTAATCGTCTTGGACTTTTTACCTGCCCAAGCACAGTACAGCTTTTACGTGCCGCCACACGGAGCTTAGCTCAAGATTATTATCTATAACTCAAGCCACTAAAGCAAGCTACGCACGGGCATGGTCAAATTAAATTCAAACCTTGGTCATCAATCACATCTACCGCGGGCCGATAACGCCCGCCTCATGTGCTGAGATATAATCAATCTCACTAAATGCCAAATCAGCAAGCCGAAGGAGCTAACGTGCTAACAATTCACTATGGTGATATGGAAAACGTTATCTACAACACGTCGGTTTACTTCGATAACGTCTATTCGCCCCAGTGGTTTCAAGATGCCTTTGCTCAAAGGGTCATAAAATCCATCGACAAAGGCACCGTGGTAGGCCCCAATGCAATCGATACCAAGATTCTAGGTATCATTCCTCCCGAAAAACTATCCAGCGGCACCAAAACACTGCTGCTTATGTACTTTATGCCGGAGAACGTATATAACGCCTCAAATTGCGGTGATAATTGCGCCTACTGGATTCTGCGGATCGCCGCGCAAAAGGATTTAGCAATCAATCTCTACCATTTAATGGATTTTGGAAACGGCAAATTCACGGCTGTCATTGCGAACACAGGCGATGTCGTTCACACGATGTTTGACCTTGTCCCCATAGCTGGAAAATGCCTTAGGGAGAACTCCTGATGCGCGGATCATACAAGGTAATTATTCAAAATAACCGTGTTCAGTTTAAACTGACCATCAATAGAAATCTGACCATCATCCAAGGAAACAGTGCTACAGGGAAGACAACTCTGCTTGATATGGTGGCAGCCCATGAAGAGCTTGGGGCACAAAGCGGCGTAACAGTAAGTTGCAAAGTGCCCTGTAAAACAATATCTGGAAAATATTGGCGCAGAGATCTCCAAGAGATTTCCAGCAGTATTGTTTTTATTGATGAGGGCAATACTTTTGTTCGATCAAGAGAATTTGCCCATGAAGCAAAACGTAGCTCAAACTACTACGTAATCGTCGCCAGAGAGTCACTGCGCCAACTGCCCTATAGCGTTGATGAAATCTACGGTCTTAAGAACACCAACCGAACCACAACGAAGTATCCCGTTTACTCTCGTGTCTACACCTCTACATATCGTATTTACGATGATACTGAATTTAGAGGCGAGAGGCCCGAGCTTGTCATCGTCGAGGACACAAATTCGGGCTACGAATTCTTCAGTTTGCTATGCAAAAAGAGCAGCATTAAGTGCATCAGCGCGGGAGGAAAATCAAATATTTGCAACTGCATTATGGACGCACCGGAAAACGACATCCTCGTGATTGCCGACGGCGCCGCCTTTGGACCAGAAATTGCGGAAGCAGCTGCTCTATTGCGCCGAAAGAACATCAAGCTATTCCTACCGGAATCGTTTGAATGGCTCGTGTTGAAGTCGGGATTATTCAACAGCAAACACATTAAGGACATGCTGCTTAACCCCGCCGAACATATCGAAAGCTCAAAGTTCTTTAGCTGGGAGAGTTTCTTTACTGCGGAACTCATCGAATGCTCACGAGACACACGTTTTCGATATGACAAGAGCTGCTTGAACGAGGAGTACTTGAACCCCACCGCCTTTGCAGCTCTTGAGGATACTTTGCCGGAACTTGGCATTACTTCGCACTAAAACGAGAAGTACTCACTGTCGGAGGATAGGTTTGGTCCGAGCCACGGGTCGCCATCGAGGAAGAACTCAGGCCAGCGCTGCATGAACAGTGCTTGCTCGCACTTCCAGCGACACATCTTTTCCTCGTTGGCCTCTTCTCTGCCGCGCGAGGTGAACTCGTAGTGGTACAGCTCGGCATAGGGCGTAAAGATGGTGCGGTAGCCCGCCTCCCATGCGCGCAGGCAAAAGTCTGCGTCGTTAAAGCCAACGGCGAATTCCTCGTTATAGCCGCCGACCTGCTCAAATACGTCGCGTCGGACCATCTGGCTGGCACCCGTTACGGCGCTAAAGTTGCCCGGGCGCACGGCACGGGCAAGATAGCCCTCGCGCTTTGCCGAGAAGTCCTGGTTGGCATGGGCAAGTGCGCCGCGCACGCCAACCACAATGCCAGCGTGCTGCACCAGATGATCGGCAAAGTAGAGTTTGGCACCCACCACGCCCGCTTCGGAACGCTGCAGATAGCCCATCATCTCTTCAATAAAGTCGGGACTAATGACCTCGGTATCGTTGTTGAGCAGCAGCAGATAATCGCCTTTGGCGTGCTCCACGCCAAAGTTAATGATCTGGGAGTAATTGAACTCACCCGGCCAGTACACAACGCGCGCGATGCCCTTGCCTTCGGATACTACAGCCACGCGCTCTGGCAGGGTTTCGTAATACGCAAACGTCTCCGGGGCTTTGCTGTTGTTCTCCACCAAGACGATCTCGTAATTGGCATACGTTGCCTTCTGAGCGATCGACATCACGCAGGCATCGAGCGTCTCAATGTGATCCTTGGTGGGAATCACAATACTCACCAGCGGCGCAGACTCCGGCAGCGCATAACGCATGCGATAGACAAACGGCGTCTCGGTCTCCTCGACCGTTCCGCAAATGCCCAGCGCGTTAAAGTGGCGCTGCAGCGCAAGACGGCCGGCTTCGATAGCATACGGCTTGCTATCGGCAGAGCCGTCGGCGGTCGATCCCGGATGAACGCGCCAGTGATACAGCACATGCGCAACGTGCTCAAAGCGCGCGCCGGCTGCAAGGCAGCGAAGCGTCAAGTCGTAGTCCTGGGCACCCGCAACGTCTTCCGGGGACGTGCCAATACGATCGATTAGCGCCTTCTCCACCATCAGGAAATGCGTCACGCAGTTATGGCTATAGAGCAGGTCGACGTTGAGCTGCGTCTTAAAGACCGGCTGACCCCACTCCCCCGTTTTCTGGAACATGTCCTCGTCGCAGAACAGGACCTGGGGACGCTCGCCCTCGGCCGCCTTATTCAGCGCGGAAACATACTGGAATAACGCGTCCGGTTCCAGAATGTCGTCATGGTCCAAGAACGCGATGTAGTCGCCCGTCGCTTGCTCAATACCCGCGTTGGTGTTGACCACAATGCCGCCGTTGCCGGGAAGCCCAATGAGACGAACGCGCTCGTCATTGGCGTCCACCGCAAGGTCGGCCACCGCGTCCCATTCGGGCGAGGCGTCCATAAGCAGCAATTCCCAGTTGTCATAGCTCTGGGCTAGCACCGAGTCCAGCAGCTCGCGCAGGTAGACCCGATCAGTCTTGTAGCACGGCACCACAATGCTCACGAGCGGCCTATAGGCAAAGGCCGCCGAAGCGACACGTTGGCACGCCAAATCGCCCGGCTTTGCGCGATGTTGCTCAAACCAACGTCGATAAGCTGCGTCGTCTGCACGCGCGTCCTTCATGCGGTTCCAACTGTCATCGAACATGCCGTTGTACAGGCGACCATCCATGGCGCAAAACCCGCTCTGGATCTGCTCTGTGGGATCGCTCACAATCGCGACAAAATCTCGTATATCCTGAGGCATCTCAACGCTCAGATACGTTTTATTGACGCGGCATCCGTTCTGCTGCGGCACATCGACCTGCGATTCAAACACATGCACGGTGGCATCAATCGCATTCATATGCGTATCGAAGATCTGGAGCTCAGGGGAGCACTGGGGGTCTCCCGCCCAGGCAACCTCATAGCGCCACACCGCGCCGGCGTCTGTCGGCAAATAGCGAATGGCATCGATCTCGTAGCGACCGCAGCATTCGCCACGCTGCGCATCGCGGATAAGCGCGCACAGCGCAGGCTTTGCTTTGTAGTTAATCTTGGATTCCAGCTTGGCCACGCGGCTATCGAGGCGAATGGAGCCCAACCTTTGGCCACCGGATGCAAAAACGACATCCATCGACGAGCCATCCAAAAACGGAAGCACCAAGACGGCGAGCTCGCGCTCGTAATCGGAAACGGAAGGGCAAAGCGCCAGCACACGGCCATGATCGACCGGGAGCACCAGCGACAGCACACAAGAACCGCTCGTCGTCGCATGGGCAAACGCTTGAGAACCCTCCCGCTCAATAAGCGCGGCGACATCCTGACCGGCAAAACGAAGCAGCACAAACAGACGGCCCTGACTGCGGCAAAGTGCCAAACGCTTGATACTCATCTACACTTCTCGCTTTCCCAGGGCGTTCGCTGCCATGCGTTTACAGGCACCCAGGCGCCCAAACCTCAAGACGTCGTAATCGAACATGAGCTTTTTGCACGCACGGGCATTGGGGGCCTTGCTGGTAAGCGCCGCACGCACCATGGCAGCAACAGAAGGAGCGCATTGTGCGAGCGCAGCATCGCTGCCCACGGCAGAACCGGCAAGTGCCGTGGCAACGGCAGCAAACACCTTGCCGCAATCCGAACCCAGCAACCTGAGCGCATCGTACAGCACCAGGTCGCATAGGAAGTACGCCAGGTCATCGGCATACTGGACATCGAGACCGTCGCGCTGCCAGTCAGCCAGCACAGCGGAGTAAATCTTCACATGCTCCAGCAGACGCGTCTCGTCGTCATAGCGCATGGTATCCATGAGCGAACCCTTGCGCGCCACGCGGTAGTCATACAGCTTGCTCGAGATAAGCGCGGTCTTGTGCGAACGACCGTACACGGCAAAATCGAAGACCTGGTCCTCGCCATACTTAACGGTTTCGTCGAACACGATCCCGTTGCCCAGCAAAAACTCACGCTTGCAGGCAGTGCGCCATGCAAAGGGGCGAGAAGCTTCCTTAAACAGCAGGTCGGAGCTATAGCCTTCAAACGACACATCGCGCGGGCTCAGCACATAGTTAAGCCACGGATATCCCGCCTCCAGCGGATACGGATTCGCACCAAAGGTCAACACGTCGCAGTCCTCGCGCCCAAAGGCATCGACGATCACGCGGCATGCATCGGGCGTGAACCGATCATCGGAATCCAAAAACGCGACGATAGGCGCCGTGGACGCAGCAATGCCTGCATTACGGGCGCTCGACAGGCCGCCGTTCTCCTTATCGACCAGCGTAAAGCGCGCGTCCTTTTCGCAATAAGCAGCCGCAATATCGCGCGAACCATCTGGCGAGCCATCGTTGACCAGCACGCCTTCCCAATCGGGCATGTCCTGCGCAAGCAGGGAGTCCAGGCACCAGGCCAGGCACTCCTCCACTTTATAGATGGGAACGACAACGGAAATCTTGGGGGTAGCCATAGTCACTCGCTCCTACTGTGCGACCGGAACGTCATCGGGGTGCGGGTTGTCGCCGTAGGTGCGCTGATACGTCAGCACGCGCCAGACCAGCGGCAGGCCGCCAATCTTAAAGTAATGCTTAAACGTATTGAGCTTGCCCGGCTTCTTAAAGTCAAAGCGCGAATCGATATAGGCGCGGGGCGACTTGACCATCAGGCGCAAATCGGTCTCGCCACGCGGATCAAACAGCGACAGGTCAAAGCGACCGGCATCCCTATCGGCCTTCAGCTCGGGTGAAGCCTTCTCCCAAAACTGCCCACGCAGCTCATCGACCAGACGCTCATCATTCCAACGATACGTATCGACCTTCATGCGCATTAAAATGCCCTGGAGCTGAACCTTGAGCTCGGGACGCTCGTCCAAAAAACGTTGCATCTCGGCATATTCGTCGCACACGCAAAACACCTTGTTGGGCGAATTAACGGAGCTCTTCTCGTTATCCTGGCGATAGCACAAAATGGGGTCCGCAATAAACGCGGCACGTTCGGCGCAAGCCCAAACCTTAAAGTTAAAGCCTGCGTCCTGATACGAGGCGCCCGGCGTGGGAAGGAACCGAATCTGATTGTCGTTGAGAAACTCGCGCCGATAGATAGCCGACCAAATGGAAGGTTTGCGGTAGAAGATGCCCGGGCGATCGACGGGGCGATACGCGGCGCCCGTCATATGCTCGTCGATGATCCCAAACAGCTCACGGCGTTCGTTGGGCGTGGACCAATACAGGTAAAAGTCGCCCTTTACCACATCGGCATGCTCAGCATCGGCCTTGGCGACCAGCTTTTGGAGCGAATCCTCAAACATAAAGTCGTCGGACTCAAGGATGCCCACGTACTCACCGCGCGCCATCTCCAGGCCGCGGTTCATCGAGTCGCCGTAGCCGCTGTTGGCTTTGTCGATCATCTTTACACGGGGGTCGCGCTCCATGTACTCGCGAATGATATCCGGCGAGCTATCGGTGGAGCCGTCGTTGATACAGATAATCTCGATGTCCTTAAGCGTCTGCGCCACGGCGGAATCGAGGCACTCGCGTAAGTAGCGTTCGACATTGCAAATGGGGACAAGCAGCGAAACTTTAGGGGTATCAGAGTTCTGCAAGAGAACCTCCTGTTGAATAGCGTGTAACAGGGTTATTTTAGCAGCCGCGTTACGGCGAGCGGCAGCGCTTGGAATTAGATAAAGCGCTCCAGGCAGGCTTTGAGACCACGAGTCGAAAGATAGAACAGCGTGGCGCCTGCCATCGAAACGCCCGAGGTCGCCGCAACGAGCTTGTGGGCAACACGGCAAACGGCGCCCTTAGCAGGCATATCCGCCCACGCCGTTCCCAAAAACGTCGTGAGGTCCATGTTGACGCGAGACGCCACGCGTTGGAAGTCATCAGCATCCAAGCGCGCCAGGTCGAACACAATTAGGTCCAAAAACCAAGTTATCAGCTCGCCGGGACACAGGTCCAAAAGACCGTAGGCCGCCCAGTCCTCCAAGACCTCCTCGAGCATCCTCATATGGGCATCGAGCTTTTTGGCGCGAGCCTCGACACTGTTGAACTCGTGCGTCGCCGATTCACTCTCCATCACGTAGTGGTAGAACTTGTCCGGCATGACGACGGTCTTGTGGGCAAGCGCATAAGCCGCAAATTGGAAGACGACGTCCTCGCCCAAAGCCAAACCGGGGGCGAAGCGAATGCCTTCGCGATTGAGCAGCTCGCGCGAAAAAGCCGCGCGGCAGGCATAGGGCTGCGCATTCGAATGGAACAGCAGTTGGGGATCACGGGCGCCGAAGGTACCAGCTTTGGGGCTCATGAGTTGCTGGACGCGTTTGGGGGCAGCATCGGCAGGTTCACAGACGCCGCCAAAAACGGCGGCCTCGGCATCTGCAGACTCCATGGCATGCAGCACGCGCTCGACCATCTGAGCATCGATGTAATCGTCGGCGTCCACAAAAAAGACGGTCTCGCCCTCGGCGGCATCGATACCGGCATTCCGAGCACACGAGACGCCCGCGTTTTCCTGGTCAATCACCAGTACGCGATCGTCGGCCTGCGCAATCTGGCGCAACACGTTCAACGAATCATCGGTCGAACCGTCGTTGACGCAGACAACCTGAATCGAGCGCTCGGACTGGGCCAACAGCGAATCGACGCATCGCTGAATGGAGCGCGCAGAGTTGTAAACAGGGACGACAATGGTAGCTTTAGGACACGAGGCCTCTCCCATGCCGACCTACCCCCTCAGCGATTCGATGAGGAAGGCGGCGACCACGCCTGGGCCTCCAACCGAGGCGTAATACTTGGCGCGCCCCAAGGCACCATCCGTCGCAAAGTGCGGGTGCTCGTCCACCCAAGCTTCAGGGTCTTTGAGGATCGCAGCAAGATTCGCGCGCTTCCACGGCTTAAGGTCGTCCAGCGAAAAGTCTCCTGCGTCCAAGGAGGCCTGGAACTCCTTGGTCATCTGGACCAGGAACTCTTTATAGAACTTAGGCGCCAGGCGCACGTAGTTCCACATGTACGAATCGTACTTAATGAGCTGATTGAACTTGAGCATGCGCGCGACATCGCCGCTTGCGTGGTCGCGGGCATAATCCTCTCGAATCCAACGCTCAATCTCGGCATACTCGGTATTGACGCAAAAGACCTTAGCCGAAGAATTGACCGAGGAATTCTCGTTGTCTTGGCGATACGACAACACGGCATCATGCAGGTAAACAGCCTTATCGGCGCACGCGATCACCTTAAAGGCGAATGACGTGTCCTGAAAGGATGCCCCCGGAGTCGGCAGGAACGTAATGCCGTTGCGCTCAAGAAAATCGCGACGGTACACGGCCGACCAAATCGACGGCTTTTGCTTAAAGAACTGCGTCGTATCGCTCGGGTGCACCGGCTTGCCACAGTCCTTGGCTTTAAACATCTCGTGCAGCGAACGGCGCTCCTCGGGCTTAGACCAGTAGAAATCAAAGTTCGCCTTCGCAAAGTCGGCATTATTGCTATCGGCGGCCGAGACAAGCTTTTCGAGTGCGTCGGACGCCATAAAGTCATCGGACTCCAAGATGCCCACGTACTTGCCACGCGCCATCTCCAGACCGTGGTTCATCGAGTCGCCGTAGCCGCTGTTGGCTTTGTCGATCATCTTGACGCGCCCATCGCGCTCCATATACTCGCGGATAATCGCCGGCGAGTTGTCGGTCGACCCGTCGTTAATGCAGATAATCTCAATATCCTTGAGCGTCTGCGCCAGGGCGGAATCGAGGCACTCGCGCAGGTAGCGCTGAACATTGTAAATGGGAATAAGCAGCGACAGAACAGGGCTGCCAGAGGCGTTAGTAGACAAATGTGCTCCTTAGGAAATACCTGTCGTTTCATGGTATCAAAGGGTCAGCGCGCCAGCGGGCGTTTATATAATCTATGGAGCCCGCAGAGGCAAACCGATAAGAAAGGACGTCATGCAGCCCAAAGCCGCACGCAACATACCCATCGAAGCGCTGCGTTTGGTCGCGGTCGCCGGCATCGCGGTGTTCCACACCTTTCAGTGGACCTTCCAAGCCGTCTGCGTCGGCGCCGTGGAATATGCCCCACTTGCGATGTTCCCCTATTCCGGCGTGCTCGGTTTTATTAACTTGCTGGGCTGCTGGGCCAACGAGGTCTTCTTTATGATTTCGGGCTATTTTCTCATCGCTTCGGCCGAGCGTGCTTGGGACGGTGGAGCAACATGGAAGTCGCAAATGCAACGGACGGCGCAGCGCCTGGGCAAGGTCATTTTGCCCACTGCGTTTTATTGCCTCGTGGCGCTCGCGTGGTCCACGGTCGTCTCACCCATTCCCGATGTTACCCTCAATACGCACTACTGGTACACGCTAGGCCTTGAGTTTATCTGGGTCTATGCCGCCACGGTCTTCATGGCGTCATGGTTTGGACTGGCTAAGAGTCGACTCCCCCAGAAAACCTACAAGACGACGGTCATCGCCGTTGGCATCCTCGCATTTGTTGTTAACGGGTATTTAGCCGCTATGAGTGCGACAAGCGCCGGCGAGTTTTCTTGGCTCCAAAAGCTCATGAGCGCCGTCACGTACATTATCGCGTTTTTGATCGGCGAACTGCTCCGCGACGTAACCGGCGCCATGGATTCGGACAAGGCGGGCGCCTTAGGCACGCGGTCGCTCGCAGCGGTTTTGGTGCTCGCCACCATCCTGGAAGGAGCACTCTCCTTCACCGGCAACCTCACGGCGATGGCAGTCCTCTCCTACAAATCAACCTCGTTGATCTCGTTTGCCCTCGCTGCCGCCTCTCTGCTCTTTGCGGCGACCCGGCGCAGGGCCTCAGGCAATCCACGGACCGCAGGTGTCATCGTCACCTTATCGACCGCCACGCTTGGTTTCTATGTGATGCAGTCGCTCACCAGTAGCCTGTGGCGTCCCGTCTTCAATACGTTGCTCGCAAACATACTGATCAGCCAAAACAGCCCGGCAGCTATATGTATCGTCACGGGTATCGTCATTAGCATCGTCTTTGCTCTGGCACTTCTCATCATCGATGCAGCTAGAAGTCTTATCGAACGCAAGCTCAAGAGGCAATAGACACGCTGCCGTCAGACGCTAAAGCCGCTACAGCCGTGGCAGGTTCCTGCGTTTTATTCAAAGCTTGCCGCCAAGGTGCGCCGAGCCTTTACAATAGGACAGTCCCAAGGACGTATTCGATAGCTTCCGCGCTGCACTCGCCCGCCGCGCGTGAAAGGATATATTGCCCCATGCCTTCAACCCTTCCCGCTCCCATCGATAAGCTCGCCATTGTCGTCGTTACGTACAAGCGCCAGGAACTCCTGGCCAACTTGTTCGACTCCATGACCGAGCTCACGGCAACGCCCTGGCGCATCGTGATTGTCGATAACGAGAATTCGCGCGAGACCGAGGCCATGTGCACCGCATTCAACGAGCGCCTGGCCAACCTGTGGGGCACCGACATCGAACAGCCCGACGCGAAGGGCGGCACCGACCGCGTCATCTACGCACCACAGCTCGAAAACGGCGGCGGTGCAGGTGGCTTCTCCGCTGGCACCAAATGCGCCTACGACCTGGGCGCCCAGTGGTTCTGGGTGATGGACGACGACGTGCTCGTCATCCCCGAAGGCATCGAGCGTCTTGCCAAGTGGACCGACCGCTACGATGTCATCCAGGGTTCGCGCCTAGACTTTGACGGCGGCGCCTTCTTTTGGCAGTACCAGCTCATCCTTTCGCTCGGCATTCCCAACCCAGTCGCCAAGTGGGACTTGGGTCCAGAGGGTTATCGCGCCATGAACCAGCTGTGCTTTGAGGGCGGCATGTTCTCGCGCCGCGTGGTCGACAAGATCGGCCTGCCCGACGCGCGCTTCTTTATCTACGGCGACGATGCCTGCTATGGCTACGTGGCCAGCCAGCACTTCCCCGCCGCCGTTGTTGCCGACGTGGTGCTCAAGCGCGCCCGCGCCGTCTCTAACTGGGACATCGCCGGCAAACGCCAGCTCAACTCCACGAGCGACACCAACCGCTACTACATCATGCGCAACCGCGGTTATCTGGCACGCTACATGCAGATCTACGGCGACTACCACCCCGTGCTGTTCCGTCTGGGCAACGCCGCGACCTTCTGCAAGGAATTCATTCGCCTGGCTGCGGTCGATAAGTGCTTTAAGACCGGTATTCCGGCGCTGCGCCGTGGCATGAAGGACGCCCGCAAGATCGTCAAGGACCCCAACTGGAAGCCCATGCCGCCCATGAAGGACGCGGAGTAGTAAAGGGCTTTCGTCATCCCCTATAACCGCTGGCACACCACGGACACACGCTGCCCGTCAAAGCCAAAGCCCCAGCGCATGCGTCCAATGGCGGGGCGTGGCACACGGATTTCGTCGATGCCGTCGCGCTCTATGTCGAGCAGCGCCTGCACGGCCAGCAATTCCAGGCCCAGCGCATCCACACCGGGGTCATACATCATGTTGATCGTTATCAGCGGACGTTCATCGAGCATACCGATCGTATCGGCTATGTCGAACACGGCGCCCGTGGGAAAAACCTGGATGTCCCAGCGATCCGCGCCACACTTTCGCCTCGAGGCAGGATTGGCATAGCCAGGCAAGCCAAAGCAGAGCCCCTGCAAGAGCAGATGATATGGCAGCGGCGTATCTGGGTCGGTCTCGCCGATTCCCGCATCTCCCAAGATGCGGCTTAGCGCCCGCCTCACGGTATCCTCGTTCCCATGGCACAGCCCGTCGCGAAACACATCGACGTCTCGAATGTCTTCTGCAGCGCACTCAAACCACTCAATAATCACTAGACGCAAGGCCTGGCGAAGCTCGTTATTGGGCAATCGCAAAGCACGGAGGCGATCGCCATGCTCTGGCTCCTCAGTCATATCCGTCGTGAGAAAACCGGACAGATACAGCGCTGTCCACATGCCATCGTCAGGCGAGACATCTGGCTCTGCAGTGCCCAAACAAAGCGGGACCTCAGCGCACCCATGGGCCTCGAGCAAATCAAACAAGACCGAAAGGCGGTCGAGATTCCACCCGGCAACTACCCTACTCAGGCAATCGGCATATCCATACAGATCGGCACGCACAGGCGCCGTGCAGCCTCGGCCCAGAAAACCGATCACACGCTCTGGACTCGAGCAATAGGCCCTGCCAAACCGATACCCCTCGAGCCATTCACGCGCATCATCCAGGTATTCCTCGCGCCCAGCATGATTCAAAAGAGCCTCGACCTCGGCATCCGAAAAACCGAACCATCGGTCACACCACGCCGACAGCGGCGTCGTCAGACAATACGAGCAGCAGTGCAAAGAAAGCGCCGCTACGGCAGGGCCGGGATACTCCCCCATCAGACACGTCAGCCGCAACGAATCGCGCGCAGTGGCAATGGCGTCGAACAGCACGCGATCGAGCAGCTCCGCCGGACCGGCTACGGAAACGTCCCTCGCGCTCGCACGGCGAGACCACGCCGCATCGTACCCATCAACGAGCAATACAACCTGCCCATCGCAGGCCATCTCCAGCAGCTCAATGAGCACACCGAGCACCGAGTCAACCTCATCCTCGCTCGCCGCGCCACGCGCAACGCGTTCGATGTGACGTACCTTGTCTCGAGCTAAATCCGGAGCCTCCAAAAGCGCCAGCAGGCGAGCGCACTCGTCCGAAAGAGCATCGCGCACGACGTCGGCAACATCGGTGCCACGCCTCGCAGCGCCAGAAAAGTCCAGCGATATCACAGGATAGCAAGCGTACTCATCCCGATAGCGCCCGCCGTCCGCATCCCAAATCTGAGCATCGGCAAACAAAAGCTGACCAGCGCGACCGACCGCTGGACGCTCCAGAAAAGCCCTGAGCATCGACAGGTTCATGCTCTTGCCAAAACCCTCGGGTCGACAGCACACCACAACGGACGCGTCGCAGTCCAACACATCGGCAATAAACATGGTCTTGTCGACCAGCGTGCAGCAACCAAGAGCCTCCGCATAGTCGTGCATGCCAATGGGCAAAGCCGCATCGTCGGCACAGCCGATCAAACGCACGCCAAAGCCGTCAGCACAACCATTATTTGCCTGTTCAGACACCAAAACGTTCCCCCTAAATCGCAGCACGATGCCAATTGTAATGACCGCATCGCATGTACCGATGTCGCCGCGCAAACATATCGGGCAACGGTAGTAACAAGAGGTGTGAGGGGGCACAATTAATCGTTGCACAACAAAACGGGGCCCGATACATTCGCACCGGACCCCGTCCCGACTATTTAGTTATCTGGCAACTGAGAGCCTACTCCCCCGAGTCGTCCTCCCCAGAAGCCTTCTTCTGCTGATCGAGCTTATGCTTACCACTTACGATAGACGTAGCGCCCAGCGTGGCCAAGCTCGCGCTGGCAAGGCTCGCCATAACGATAAGGTCGCCCGTCTTGGGCATGTTACCGCCCGAAGTCTTAGTCGTTGTAGTGGTGGTTGTAGTGGTCACCGTCTTGGAGTCATTTTGCTCTTGGTTCTGGTTGTCGGTGTTGCCTTTACTGCTGTCCTCGCCCTGCTGCTTTCCGTCCTCGGTCTTGTCCTTGTTCTTGTCCTTCTCCTCAGATTCAGACTTCTTGTCCTCGTCCTTCTTCTGAGCGGACTTGTCGTCCTTCTCATCAGAGCTAGAACCCTTATCGGATTCAACCTTCTCGGAAGCCTTATCCTTGGAGTCGCCCTTTGCGGCTTCGGTCTTTTCCGTGGAAGCCTGATCAGAGTTGTCCTTGTTCTGGGCCGAGCCGTTATTGACGCCAGCCATCAGCGAAGAACCCAGCGTAGAACCAAGCTGCTCGGAGAAAGAAGGCTTCTTGTCCGGCGAAGCAACGGGAGCGTCCGGTGCCTTATTCGAGTCGTCCTTGGAAGCATCGGAATCAGGGGTTGCGTCAGAGCCAGAGCCGTTGTTAGAGCCGGTGTCAACGGACGAATCGCTCGAGCCGGTGGATGAGTTAGAGGTGTCAGCGTCGGTCGAACCAGAAGCGTCGCTGTCCGTATTGCCGGCAGAGCTTGAAGACGAATCGCCCGCAGCAGAGCCGTTCGAATTGGAGCCGTTCGAGGTAGAGCCGTCGTTGGTAGTGCCACCAGCAGAGCCATTACCGTCAGCATCGGTCGAGGGCGCATCCATCCTGTCATCGTTGGCATCGTCACTCGAGTCGTCATTCGAATCAGGTGTCGGCGAGGGCGCCGGTGTAGGCTCGGGCTGCACGGGCGTCGCAGCGGCAGCGGCCTCGTCCTCGGCGATATAAGCCAAGCAGTCCTTCAGCTCATTCTTATAACGGTTCTTCCAGCCCTCATGATACTGGGGCTGGCTCGAATACTTGGTGGCGACATTGTTGACCACGCTATTGGAGAGCGCCGTCACAAACTCACGGTCAGTCATATCATTAGAAAGATTCGCCCAGCGGAAGAAGTCCCTGCAGCCACCGGTGCCGCACATGTTGGTAATGCTCCACACCATGCCCTTGACGCAATCGGCACGGCCCGAAATATCAATACCAAGGCCGCTCTTGAGCCACGCCTCGGTCACCGCATAGTACGAGTTGTACGCATAGGCATCTTGAAGTGCTGAGAACTCAACAGGATCGGTGTTGTACGCGCCTTGGAAGGCATCCTGAGCGATACGGCCCAACTCGGTGAGCTGGCCGTTCTCGTACATGGCATTGCTCGTGTTGGAAATCTCGCTGCCGCGATCAATCGCATCCTTGAGCATGCTGTATTTTTCAGGGTTGTAGTTGTAGGCCTGCTTCATAAACGGGATGAGCGACCAACGGCGGTCGAACTGGTAATAGCCCAGCGCGTTATAACCGTCGCCATACGAAAAGCCCTGGTTATAGTTGCCATGGCTCTCATATTTGGTGAAGTACTTCATCTCGGGAGTCACGTTGACAAACGAAACGCCCTGGACCGACCTCAGCACGCCCGAGAAGGACTGCTGGGTGTAAAGGCCCTTATCGATATCGGTGGCATCCGAGGCAACGCCCGGCGTGGGCTCCTCGGCAGCGGCGGGCGCGGGCGCGGTAACGGCGCCAAACGAAAGCGCCAGCGTCAGGCCCGCGACAATAGCAGAATGCTTGGGCTGCATAAGATCCTCCCTGCATTGGTATAGTTAAAGTGCAGTTTGCAAAGATAGAAATAAGTATTGCAGCTCGCCCGTTGTTGCACAACAACCCCTCGGTAAACGGCAACAACCCTCCGCGAAATCTTAAGGAATTGAGCTCAACCTACAGCTTAATGTCAAAGTTGATCTCGGGGACGGCGGCCAGGTCGGCCAACGTCACGCCGTCAACGTACTTTTCAATCACGTCGTCCAGCCCGCGCCAGAACTTGACGGTCGAGCACAAATCGCTACGGGTGCAGCTGTTGTCGATGCCATCGCACGCCACCGGAGCCGTGCTGCCCTCGACGGCACGCAGGATGTCGCCGGCACGCACCTCGGCCGGGTCCTTGGCCATCATGTAGCCGCCGCCCTTGCCGCGCACGCTCTTAAGCAGGCCCGCCTTCATAAGCGGACGAACCAGCTGCTCCAGATACTTTTGCGAGATATGCTCGCGGTCGGCAACCTCGCGCAAGGCAATCTTGCCCTCGGCGTCGCCCAGCGCCGCGATATAGATCATTAACCGGAGGGCATAGCGGCCCTTGGAAGAAATGAGCATACCTACCCTCCCATCGCATCTGGGACAACATAACCAGGTTTGTTTGTCCCAAATTAAAAGTAAGTGGGACAAACACAACAGGTTATTTTGTCCCAGAATTTGAAAAGTCGAGTGGATTAGTCGGGTTTTCCCTTGACTAACGCCGAACCCATAGTAACTTTATTCCGAGAAGATTCCTAGGGTTTAGTACACCTATGAGTACACCATATACAGAGAGGGACAACATGAGCGCAAATCCGCTGCTTTCCATCGAAGGTCTGACCGCCTCCGTGGACGAGAAGACCATCCTCCACAACGTCAACCTCAACGTCGCCGCCGGCGAGACCCACGTGTTGATGGGTCCCAACGGCGCCGGCAAGTCCACCCTCGGCCACCTGGTCATGGGCGACCCCGTTTACACGGTCAACGACGGCCGCATCGTCTTTGACGGCCAGGACATCACCGAGCTCACCACCGACAAGCGCTCGCGCGCCGGCCTGTTCCTGAGCTTCCAGGCCCCGGTCGAGATTCCGGGCGTGCCGCTGTCGAGCTTTTTGCGCGCCAGCATCGCCGGCCGCCCCGGCCTGGAGATGAAGGGCAAGGAGTTCCGCCGTCGCGTCAAGGAACTCGCGGCCGAGCTCAACATGGATACCGCCTACCTCAACCGTGAGCTGGGCGTGGGCTTCTCGGGCGGCGAGAAGAAGAAGGTCGAGATGCTCCAGCTTTTGCTGCTGCAGCCCAAGCTCGCCATCCTGGACGAGACTGACTCCGGCCTGGACGTCGACGCCCTTTCCACCGTCAGTCATGGCATGGACGCCTACCGCAAGAGCTGCGACGGCTCCATGCTCATCATCACGCACAACACGCGCATCCTGGAGCACCTGGATGTCGACCGCGTCCACGTTATGGTCAAGGGCCACATCGTGCGCGAGGACGACGCCTCGCTGATCCCCTGGATCGACAAGAACGGCTTTGAAACCTTCGAGCGCGAGGCCGCCGAGCAGCGCGCCCAGGCCGAGGCCGCCGCTGCCGAGCAGCAGGCGTAAAGGGGCGACGCAATGACCAAGAACCGCACCGAGGTCGCGGACATCGACCGCAGCCTCTACGACTTCACCTTTGGCGAGGAGGGATTTGAGCGCCTCGACGCCGGCATCACGCCCGACATCGTGCGCGAGATCAGCGCCAAGAAGGACGAGCCGCAGTGGATGCTCGACCTGCGCTTAAAGTCCCTCGAGATCTTTAATCGTTTTCCCGACCCGACGTGGGGCCCCTCCATCGAGGGCCTGGACATGGATAACATCGTCACCTATGTCAAGCCCAACACCGACCAAAAGCACGACTGGGAGTCGGTGCCCGACGACATCAAGAACACCTTTGAGCGCCTGGGCATCCCCGAGGCCGAGCGCAGCTACCTGGCAGGCGTCGGCGCGCAGTACGACTCCGAGCTGGTCTACCACAACATGCAGGACACGGCGTCCAAGATGGGCATCGTCTACTCCGGTATTGAGGAAGCCCTGCATGACCCGCAGTGGGAGCCGCTCATCCACGAGAAGTTTATGACGCTCATCCCGCCCACCGACCACAAGTTTGCGGCCCTGCACGGCGCCGTGTGGTCGGGCGGCTCGTTTGTCTACGTGCCCAAGGGAACCAAGTTGGACTTCCCGCTGCAGAGCTACTTCCGCCTTAACGCCAAGGGCGCCGGCCAGTTTGAGCACACGCTCATCATCGTCGAGGACGATGCCGACCTGCACTTCATTGAGGGTTGCTCCGCGCCCAAGTACAACGTGGCCAACCTCCACGCCGGCGCCGTCGAGCTCTTTGTGGGCAAGCGTGCGCACCTGCGCTACTCGACCATCGAGAACTGGTCCAAGAACATGTACAACCTCAACACCAAGCGTGCGCGCGTGGACGAGGACGGCGACATCGAGTGGATCAGCGGCTCCTTCGGCAGCCACGTGGGCTACCTCTACCCCATGAGCGTGCTCAACGGCCGCCGCGCCCGCTCGAGCTTTACCGGCATCACCTTTGCCGGCGCCGGTCAAAACCTCGACACCGGCTGCAAGGTCGTGCTCAACGCGCCCGAGACCTCGGCAACTGTCGAGACCAAGGGCATCTCCAAGAGCGGCGGCATCCAGACCTTCCGCAGCTCCATCGTGGCCACGCCCAAGGCCGAGGGTTCCAAGGCAACCGTGAGCTGCCAGTCGCTCATGCTCGACGACCAGAGCCGCTCCGACACTATTCCGGCCATGGACATCCGTGCCAAGAACGTCGACATCGGCCACGAGGCAACTATCGGCCGCATCGGCGACGACAAGGTGTTCTACCTGATGAGCCGCGGTATCTCGGAGGAAGAGGCCCGCACCATGATCGTCAACGGCTTTGCCAACCCGGTCTCCAAGGAGCTGCCGCTTGAGTACGCTGTCGAGATGAACAACCTGATCAAGCTCGAGATGGAAGGAGCGATCGGATAATGAAACAGACCACCAACACCGCTGCTACCACCCTTGAGCAGGTCAACGCGATGCCGGCGGCCACTTGGGGTTGGCTCAAGATGAACCAGACCAAGCTCGAGCTCTCTGACGAGCTTGCCGCCGCTCCCACCGAGGCCGTTGAGGTCGAGGGCTTGGACGAGCAGTTTACTGGCGTGGCAGACGCGTTCGAAGCCGCCATGGACGCCATCGCCGAGCGCTTCCCCGAGCGCCGCGCCTCCGCCGCCGGCGATGCTGCCGACCGCGCCCGCATCACGCCCGAGACCGAGCTCGACGTGCCCGCCACCTCTGTCTACCAGGCCGGTGCTATCAAGCTCGAGGAGGAGCTCTCCCCTGCTGAAGCCTTCGAGACCGGCATGGGCGAGGCTGTCTACGCCTACTTGGCCGAGCACGCCACCAAGCGCGTCGTCATCGATGTGCCCGCATACAAGCACGCCACGGTTACCGTGCGTGTGAGCGGTGTCGATGCTGCCGCGACCATCGCCGTCATCGACGTCGTCGCCCGTCCCCAGTCGACGCTCGATCTGCTTATTGCCCTGGACTCGCCCGTTGCCGGCCAAGGCGTCGTGGGATCCGTGCTACGCGTGTGCGCCCACGAGTACGCCACCGTCAACGTGACCTGCACGCAGACGCTCGACGATAGCTGGATCGCGCTCGACGACACCGGCCTGTTCCTGGACGAGGGCGCGCGCGTCAACGTGCAGCACACCGTCCTGGGTGCCGGCGCCAGCGCCACCGGCCTTGCCGGCGACCTGCTGGGCGATACCGCCAAGGTCACCATCGATACTGACTACCTGGGCGCCCGAGAGCAGGTGCGCGACTTTAACTACGAGCTGCGCCACCGCGGTCGCAAGACCGAGTGCGAGATCGACGCCAACGGCGTGCTGACCGGCACGTCCAAGAAGGTCTACCGCGGCACCATCGACCTCGTGCACGGTTGCAAGGGTGCAACCGGCACCGAGCGCGAGACGGTGCTTTTGGCCAACAAGGGCGTCGACAACAAGACCGTTCCCGTCATTCTCTGCGACGAGGACGACGTCGCCGGCAACCACGGAGCCACCATCGGCCACGTCCGCGACGAGCAACTGTTCTACCTCGCCTGCCGCGGCCTTGACCAAAACGCCGCCGAGGACCTGTTCGTCCGCGCCAAGCTGGAGGACGCCGCACTTTCCGCCACCGACGAGCGCACCCGCGCCGCCGTCGTCCGCCTGGGCAACAACCTGATCGACAACTTTGAAGAGGAGCTCGCATGATCGACACCGAGCACGTTAAATGCGACACCTGTACCGCACCGGAGCCTATGGAGCTCGACGCCAGCGACGAGGCCTCGCGCGGCTGGCCCACTGTGGACATCGAGACTAACCCCTACAAGGGCCAGTTCCCGCTGTTCCAGCAGCACCCCGAGATCGCCTTCCTCGATAGTGCCGCCACCGCGCAGCGTCCTGCCTGTGTGCTCGACGCCGAGCGCGACTTCTACCAGCGCATGAACGCCAACCCTCTGCGCGGCCTGTACTCGCTGTCCGTCGAGGCCACTGAGGCTATCGCGAAGGTGCGCCAGCAGATCGCCGACCTCATCGGCGCTGCCCAGGCCAACGAGGTCGTCTTCACCCGCAACACGAGCGAGTCGCTCAACCTGGTCGCCAAGAGCTTTGCACCCACAGTCCTCGAGCCGGGCGACGAGGTCGTCATCACCATCATGGAGCACCACTCCAACCTGATTCCGTGGCAGCAGGTCTGCCGCGAGACCGGCGCCAAGCTCGTCTACCTCTACCCCACCAAGACCGGTCAGCTCACCACCGAGGAGGTTCTTGCCAAGGTTGGTCCCAAGACCAAGATTCTGGCCGTGGGTCAGGTCTCCAACGTGTTGGGCGTCGAGAACCCGGTCAAGAACCTCGGCAAGCTCGTGCACAAGTACGGCGGCTACCTGGTCGTCGACGGTGCACAGTCGCTGCCGCACATGCCGGTCGATGTGGCCGACCTGGGCGCCGACTTCTTTGCCTTTAGCGCGCACAAGGCCATGGGCCCCATGGGCATCGGCGTGCTGTGGGGCAAAATGGACCTGCTCAACGCCATGCCGCCCATGCTCACCGGCGGCGAGATGATCGACTCGGTCACCGAGCAGGACGCCATCTGGGCGCCCGTTCCCGAGAAATTCGAGGCCGGCACGCAGGACGCCGCCGGCATCTTCGCCACGGGTGCAGCACTCGACTACCTGGTCAACACGGTGGGTTACGAGAACATCCAGGCCCGCGAGCGGGCACTCGTCCACTATCTGATGGGCGAACTCATGCAGCTCGACTTTGTCCAAATCATCGGTTCCATCTACTGGGACAACCACCACGGCGTTGTGAGCTTTAACGTCAAGGGAATTCACCCGCACGACGTCGCGAGCATCATGGACATGGACGGCGTCTGCATCCGCGCCGGCCACCACTGCGCGCAGCCGCTGCTCACCTGGCTGGGCGTCGAGAACCTTGCCTGCTGCCGCGCCAGCGTGGCCTTCTACAACGACAAGGCCGACATCGACAAGTTCGTCGCCGGCCTGCATCACGTTTGGAGCACGTTCAATGGGTAATCTGTACACCTCCACCACGTTTATGGAGCACAACTCGCACCCCGACTATAAGTACGAGATGGATGCTCCCACGCACGAGCACGACGGTATCAACCCCAGCTGCGGAGACGAGCTCACCTTGCAGCTGCGTGTCGAGAACGATGTAATCGAGGAAGCCTCGTTTACCGGGCACGGCTGCGCCATAAGCCAGGCCAGCGCCGACATCATGGCCGACCTCATCACCGGCGAGACCGTCGAGGAGGCGCGTCGCTTGGCGGGACTCTTCCTCGCCATGATCCGCGGCGAGAAGCTCTCCGAGGACGACCTGGAAAACCTGGACGAAGCCGCCCAGCTCCAGGACATCTCGCACATGCCCGCCCGCGTCAAATGCGCCGAGCTCGCCTGGCGCACCCTCGACGGCATGCTCACGGGACAAAAAAATCAGTAGTACTTGTCCCAAATCTTAAGATTTTTGTTGGCCGAATCGCTTGACAAGAGTGGTTCGGCCATTTTCTATTCCGAAAGCTCAGCCCGTGCCTTCACCCGCGCATAAGCGCGCACGATACGAGAGACGGTACTTTTGCCAATCCCGGTATACCGCTCAATCTGGCGCACCGTAAAACCGGCATCGTGCAATCCAAAAATAACGGTATCGCGCTGCGCAGGCGGTGCGTCTTTAACCCCATGGAGCGGAGCCCCGAGGCTCTTCGCCAACTTGTCGGCAAAGGCGTGGCGTTCCCACTCTGTCTCTTTCATATCGCGCAGCGCCGGTTCGCCGCCGTCGGGCGTCGAAAGCGAATAGGCAATAAAGCCCTCGGCAGAACCAAAAAGCTCAAGCACGCAAGAAGGATCAGAAAATCCCCTCGCGACATCGGCCGCGTCACCGTCGTAAGCGCACAAATGCTCCGGAAAGCTGCTCCAGGGATAACGCTCAATGAGACTGATGCCCGCCTCCTGCGGATCGGCGTGAACGGAGCGAATAGCCTCCATCACCTGCCAGTCGGTATCGAGCGAGCGCCGGTCAAAACGGTTCTGGAACAGATGCCCTGTGCGCCCCGTGCGTTTATTGAACCGCCGCGCGTACGTCAAAAGCAGCCGGTGCATCGCCGCGCTCATCGCGTCCTCGTAATCTGCAAGCACCAGACGCACGTGATTGCCCATAAGGCACCAGGCGATAACCGTCACGCCCGCCTTGCGGCAGCACTCACGCATCAGCTCCAAGAACTCCCACCGGTCTTCATCGCCCTCAAAGATGAGCTGCTTGCCCGTACCGCGGGCACAGACATGGTAAAAGCCGGTAACCGTTCTCCAAACGCGCTGCATGGCGCTCCCTTCGCCGGGATCTGCTTGCCATCCAATACAGCACGATTGAAGCGTGCCATCAAAACATTCACGCAAAACAATTCGCTCGCGCGGCCAAAGGCAGTAAACAGGCGGCGAACGGCACCGTTGCAACAGGTCACCCCTGCAACGCTTACAAAAGCTGACCAAAAGCTTGCCCAAGACGGACCCCCTCTACGGAAGTGCACGACCACAGAATATAGAGTTAAACCGTTTCAATTGAAAGTTCCGCGCATCTCGCTACGAAAACTGAGCCGTTCGCCGAATATTCCGTGCATTTCGCGGTATTATAGGGGCTGCATGTCATGTCCCTTTCGAAGGGTCGCCCGGCAATCGCCAGCCACGGCCCCCAGACGGGACGCCAACACGATAGAGAGGAGAGGCATGCAGTACTCACAGGAAGTGGAGAACATGTGCCCCGTTGCCAAGGGTGCATACCACGGCCCCGCACCCATCCCCGAGGAGGGCAAGTGGGTCCAGGCTAAGGAGATTTCCGACATCTCCGGTCTTACGCACGGTGTGGGTTGGTGCGCACCTCAGCAGGGCGCCTGCAAGCTCACGCTGAACGTCAAGGACGGCATCATCGAGGAGGCCCTCGTTGAGACCATCGGCTGCTCGGGTATGACCCACTCTGCCGCCATGGCTTCCGAGATCCTCCCCGGTAAGACCATCCTCGAGGCCCTCAACACCGACCTCGTCTGCGACGCCATCAACGTTGCTATGCGCGAGATCTTCCTGCAGATCGTTTACGGCCGCAGCCAGACCGCGTTCTCCGAGGGCGGCCTGCCCGTGGGCGCCTCCCTCGACGACCTCGGCAAGGGCCTTCGCTCTCAGGTCGGCACCATGTTCGGCACCAAGGCCAAGGGCGCTCGTTACCTCGAGCTCGCTCAGGGCTACGTCACCCGCATGGCTCTCAACGACAAGAACGAGATTATCGCATTCGAGTTCCTGAACCTCGGCAAGTTCACCGACGCCGTCAAGGCCGGCAAGACCCCCGAGGAGGCCATCGCTGGCGCTATGGGCCACTATGGTCAGTGGGAGAACGCTGCCAAGTACATCGACCCGCGCACCGACGAGGAGACTCACTCCGTCGCCAGCGTGTTCCCGGTTCACGAGTAGAAAGGGAGGGAAATAACTATGACTGTTACGTTCGAAGGTTACGAGCGCCGCGCTGACAAGATCAACAAGTGCCTCGCCGACAACGGCATCGCCTCCCTCGAGGAAGCTCTGCAGATCTGCACCGACAAGGGCTTCAACCCGCGTGAGATCGTCAACAACACCCAGTCCATCGCCTTCCAGAACGCCGAGTGGGCCTACACCCTCGGCTGCGCTCTCGCTGTCAAGCGCGAGGCCAAGACCGCTTCTGAGGCTGCCGCCATCATCGGCGAGGGCATCCAGGCCTTCACCGTTCCCGGCTCCGTCGCCGAGGACCGCAAGGTCGGTCTGGGCCACGGCAACCTGGGCGCTATGCTGCTCTCCGACGACACCGAGTGCTTCGCCTTCCTGGCTGGCCACGAGTCCTTCGCTGCCGCTGAGGGCGCTATCGGTCTGGCTCTGAACGCCAACAAGGCTCGCAAGAAGCCGCTGCGCGTTATCCTCAACGGTCTGGGCAAGGACGCCGCCCAGATCATCGCCCGCATCAACGGCTTCACCTACGTGAAGACCCAGTTCGACTACTACACGGGCGAGCTCAAGGTCGTCGAGACCATCCCCTACTCCGATGGTCCCCGCGCCGCCGTTAACTGCTACGGCTCCGACGACGTCCGCGAGGGCGTTGCCATCATGTGGCACGAGAACGTCGACATCTCGATCACCGGTAACTCCACCAACCCCACGCGCTTCCAGCACCCCGTCGCTGGCACCTACAAGAAGGAGCGCATCGAGGCTGGCAAGAAGTACTTCTCCGTCGCTTCTGGTGGCGGCACTGGCCGTACCCTGCACCCGGACAACATGGGCGCCGGCCCTGCCTCTTACGGCATGACCGACACCATGGGCCGCATGCACTCCGACGCCCAGTTCGCCGGTTCTTCCTCCGTGCCTGCGCACGTTGACATGATGGGTCTCATCGGCATGGGCAACAACCCCATGGTCGGTGCCACCGTCGCCTGCGCTGTCGCCGTCGAGGAGGCCCTCAAGGCCTAATCGCGCCCGCGCGATGCTCATATAGTTGAGCTTTGGAGCCGCTACCTTTCAAGGTAGCGGCTCTTTTTGTTTGCGCTGGCGCAGGGTAGCTAATGCCGATATATCAGCTGGGGCGAAATACGAGATGTGATGAGATGGAGCGTCAGAGTATCCATGACGCCCACCTGCCATATTTGCCCTTTACCGATTTGCCGAGTCTTTGCGGCCCCTTTGCCGATCACCCGTGCGACAATGCGCCGGACGAGAAAGGAATACGATGGAATCGACTGATGTACTGGTAATTGGATCTGGCATTGCGGGCCTTTGTGCCGCCATCGAAGCGGCACGCACGGGTGCAACCGTCACTGTGGCAAGCGCCGGCAAGACCATGAGTGGATCGAGCTTCTTCCCGGGTACCTGGGGCCTCGGCCTCATCGGTCCCGTTGACGAAGACGACGAGCAGGACCTCATCGACACCATCCTGACCGTCGGCGGCGGCGTTGCCGACCCCGAACTCGTCCAAACGTTCGTCCACGGCATTCCCCAAGCAATTGAATGGCTCGAGCAAGACCTGGGCGTTGAGCTCCAGCGTCCGCAAAGCGCCGAGAGTGCTCAGCAAAAGCAGTTTATCCCCTGCTTTGACCACAAAACGCGCATGTGGCGCGGCCTCACCCGCAAGCCCCTTGAGGACGCTCTGACAGCCCGGATCGAGTCGCTCGGCATTCGCCTGCTCCCCCGCCATGAGCTTATCGACCTTGTTGAGGACACGAACGGCAGAATCACCGGAACCGTGCTCTACAACCTCACCGAAGATCGAATCGTGCCCTTTGCTACCAAAGCCACGATCATCGCAACCGGTGGCACGGGTGGCCTGTTCGAGCGAAGCCTCACTTCCGCCGACGTGCTCAGCTCATCACAGGCCATCGCACTGGCGCACGGCGCATCGCTTACTAATATAGAGTTCATGCAGATGATGCCCGGCTTCATCGAGCCCAAGCGCAACCTGGTCTTCAACGAGAAAACCTGGCGCTACGTACATGTAGACCAGCCGGTAGATATTGCCGACGACAAGCTGGACGACCTGCTCGAGCAGCGCTCTGGATATGGTCCCTTCACGTCACGCTTGGCCTCCCGCGCTATCGATCTCGTCATCGATCAGGCAGGTGTCGAAGGCCTGGCACTCCACTACGACTTCCCCCGCGGGGATGTCCCAGAGTTTGTGCAGACCTTTGCCACCTGGCTGCAAGACGAGCACGGCATCGCCCCGACTGACGAGATGCGCGTTGCGATGTATGCCCACGCCGCTAATGGCGGCATCAAGATCGATAAGACCGCGCACACGGGCGTTGAGGGCCTCTACGCTTGCGGCGAGGCGACAGGCGGCATGCACGGCGCCGACCGCATTGGTGGCTTGTCAAGCGCCAACGGCATCGTGTTCGGGCGCATCGCAGGCGCATCGGCAGCCCTCACAGCGCAGAAAGAGCCTGAAGCGGCCCTGAAGACGGATATCACCCTCCCCCAGTACGGCATTGCCACAACAGATGCCGATCGCCTGACACACAGCCTTAGGCACACGATGAGCACCTATTGCATGATCAACAGGACCGAAACAGGCCTATCCGAGGCCCTGCAACAGCTTGAAAGCCTGCAAGACAAGGCCATGGCGCTGAGCAAGCCGCATGCCGATGACAGCGAGATCGCAGCCCTCGCCCGCCTACAGTCGCAGATTCAGCTGTCGACGGAGATGGTCAAAGCCATGCGCAAGCGAACCGAAAGTCTCGGATCGCACTATCGAGCAGACTAAATCGATTCTCACTTTGAGTTTGATCACAACTTCTCAACATGCATCGAGCCCCGTGAGCATAATTCTCATAAGGAGAGCACGTTTATGGGGCTTTAGCCGTGTTTCCCTAAGGGAATCACGGTGCAGTTTCCCCAACTTCGCGCCCCGACGGGTTCGACCCCATGAAAGGTCAACAAAAAAAGCGACCAGCCGAAGCCAGTCTCTTTAACATGCTTTGGTGGGCCGTCAGGGGGTCAGCCTGCTGCGCAGGCGGCCGCTGCGGCGCCAAGGCGCCTTGCGCGCTACGCTGGTAAATGCTTACGTATTTCCTCAGCTCCGCGCCCTTACGGGTTCGACCCCATACGAGGTCAACAAAAAAGCGACCAGCCTGAGCCAGTCGCTTTAACAATCTTTGGGTGGGCCGTCAGGGGGTCGAACCCTGGACCTTGGGATTAAGAGTCCCCTGCTCTACCAACTGAGCTAACGACCCAAAGCTAAAGTCCGTTGTGGCGGACTTTAGAGGAGATATCGTGTGGTGGGCCGTCAGGGGGTCGAACCCTGGACCTTGGGATTAAGAGTCCCCTGCTCTACCAACTGAGCTAACGACCCGATATCAACACGAAGCAAGAACTGGGGTGGGTAAAGGGACTCGAACCCTCGACCTACGGGACCACAACCCGTCGCTCTAGCCAACTGAGCTACACCCACCGTGTCCTGTGCGCTTCGCGCTCGACTATTATTGCAAGGAACGCCACGCGATGCAAGCCCCAATTTTCAAGAATTTTGAAAAGAGTTTTTCGAGACCATTTCGAGCAAATCCCACCGGTTTCATAGGAGTAAACTTGCCCCACTGCAAATCCTCGAAAGGACCGTCATGAAAGAACTCTCCAACCGCACGGCAACGTTTACCGATTCCGTCATCCGCCGTATGACGCGCATCTCCAACAAGTACGGCGCCGTCAACCTGTCGCAGGGCTTCCCCGACTTCGATCCCCCGGCGCAGCTGCTCAACAGCCTCAGCGCCATCGCCAGCGACCCCAAGCCGCTCTATCACCAGTACTCCATCACCTGGGGCTCCCAGGCCATGCGCGAGGCGCTCGCCGCCAAACAGGAGCACTTTATGGGCATGCCGGTGAACCCCAACGAGAATATCGTAGTCACCTGCGGCTCCACCGAGGCCATGATGGCCGCCATGATGACGGTCACGAACCCCGGCGACAAGGTCGTCATCTTCTCGCCATTCTACGAGAACTACGGCGCCGACACGATCCTTTCGGGCGCCGAGCCCATCTACGTGCCGCTCAACCCGCCCACATTCGACTTTGACCGTGAGGTGCTCGAGGCGGCCTTCCGCGACAACGACCCCAAGGCCATCGTCCTGTGCAACCCTTCCAACCCCTGCGGCAAGGTCTTTACGCGCGAGGAGCTCACCTTTATCGCCGACCTCTGCAAAAAGTACGACGCCTACTGCATCACCGACGAGGTATACGAGCACATCGTCTACGCGCCCCACGAGCACGTCTATATGGCCACGCTGCCCGGCATGTTCGAACGAACCATCAGTTGCAGCTCGCTGTCCAAGACGTACTCCATCACCGGCTGGCGCCTGGGCTACACCATCGCCCCTGCCGAGATCACCGAGCGCATCAAAAAGGTCCACGACTTCCTCACCGTGGGTGCCGCCGCTCCCCTGCAGGAAGCCGTCGTCACCGCCCTAAACTTCAACGACAGCTATTACGATGAGGTCCTTGACCTCTATACCGCCAAGCGCGACCTGTTCTGCCAGGGGCTCGACAGTCTCGGTCTTGAGCACAACGTGCCGCAGGGCGCCTACTATGTGATGATGGATATCTCGGAGTTTGGCTACGACAGCGACCTCGAGTTCTGCGAGGACCTGGCCTCAAAGGTGGGCGTGGGCGCCGTGCCCGGCTCGAGCTTCTTCCGCGAGCCCGTCAACCATCTGATCCGTTTCCACTTTGCCAAGCGTGACGAGACGCTCAACGCGGCGCTGGAGAACCTCAAATCGCTACGTGATAAAATCAAGCCGCGCGGGTAAGGACGGCCCGGCAACTAAAGCAACCAAAGAAGCCCCGCACCGCCGAGTTGCGGGGCTTCTTTCTATAGCGCTTTCTTAAATGGTTTAGCGCACTATACTTTAGTCACGGAGCAACTCGTCCCAGAGAGGAATACTATGGCAGAGCAGCAGCTTATCGGAGCGCTCGAGGCCGGCGGCACCAAGATGGTCTGCGCCACGGGCTATGCAGACGGCACGGTCCTGGAACGTGAGCAGATCGCGACCACGACCCCGCAGGAGACCGTCGAGGCCGTCAACGCGTGGTTTGCGAACAAGGGCATCGCCGCGCTCGGAATCGGCGCCTTTGGCCCCACCGCGGTCAACCCCGCCTCACCCCAGTACGGCAAGATCTTGGAGACCCCCAAGACGGCATGGCGCTACTTCGATCTGCTGGGCACTATCCAAAACGAGCTCAATATCCCCTGCGGCTACGACACCGACGTCAACGTCGCCTGCCTGGGCGAGGTCACCTTTGGTTGCGCCCAGGGCCTCACAGACGTGATCTACCTGACCATCGGCACCGGCGTGGGCGCCGGCGTGCTATCGGGCGGCAAGCTCGTACACGGCATGATGCATCCCGAGGCTGGCCACATCCTGGTCACGCGCGACCCGCGCGACACCATTGGCGAGCACAGCGCCTGCCCCTTCCACGACAACTGTCTCGAGGGCCTCATCGCCGGCCCCGGCGTTAAAAAGCGCTGGGATGGCAAGAGCGCCGGAGACATGGCCGATGACCCGGAGGCCATGGACCTGCTCGCCGGCTATCTGGCACAGGCGCTCATGACCTACACGCTGTGCTACGCGCCGCAAAAGATCATCATCGGCGGCGGCGTGGCCGACCACACCCCCATCGTGCCGCTCGCACGCAAGAAGTGTGCCGAAATGCTCAACGGCTATATCGTCACGCCCGAGGTCAACGACATCGATACCTACATTGTCAACAACAGCCTCGAGGGCAAGCAGGGCATTATGGGCTGCCTGGCCCTGGGCGCACAGGCGCTTCAGTAACAGACGCACCCACGGGGCGTGGCGCGCCCAGCAAATCCGACCAATGGAACGACGCCACCACGCCTCATATAAGCCCTCAAATAAAAAAGGCCGCCTAGGACCAAACAATACGTCCTAGGCGGCCTTTTTGGCGCACATCAGCGACCGTAAGAGATATCGGAGCACAACGCCCGTTGCCGCTCCACAGCAGTCGATCATCACATCGGTGATCATGCCGGCGCGTCCCGGCACAAAGAGCTGAATCGTCTCGTCGATCGAGGGAATCAGCAGCAGGAACACCGCCGTGGGCAGCAGCACGTCAAAGGTGCGCCGTCCCTCAAAATCAAAGGCGTGCGTTGCCAGGATGCCGAGCACCATATACTCGGTAAAATGCGCGCACTTGCGAACAACAAAGTTGGTCACCCATTCATATGGAAGTCCCACGCCGTGCAGGAAACCGCGAATAGCTTCCATGACCGTTAGGCTCAGCGAGCCCGACCCCGAGCCGGGAACCAGCGAATTGCCCCAGATCAAGAGCGCCATCAGGCAGGTCACGACCGCCCATTTTCGATTGATCTTAACCATGCAGAAGTTATGCCTCCGCGCGGAGCGGCGCGAAGCTGGCGGTACCGCCCTCGATAACGCTCAGGTAGGCACGGCCCGTACGCTTGGCGGTAGAGGACTGCAGGCGCTCGATCTCCTCCTCGAGGATCTGATTGACGCGCTCGTGACGACGGTTTTCCATAATGCCGGCGGCAATAGCCTCGGCCCGCTCGATGCTCTCGCGCGAGATACGGGCAGTATCCTCGGGGAACACAGCACTGTGACGGCCGACATAGGCGGGGGCAGCAGGCTGAGGGGCAGCGACGGGAGCGGGGGCTGCAACAGGAGCAGGCTCGTCAATCTCATCCAGAATCGCGGTGGCGGCGGCCCACATGCCCTCGTGGCCCGAGTAATCGGCCATGGGAACATCAACCTCGAGCGAGGCGTCCGGAAGGTCGCCGGTGTCGATGCGATCTTGGGCATCAATCGATGCGGTGATGGCTGCAGGCTCATCGAGGTCATCGAGATCGATGTCCGCGGCACCGGAGATGATAGGCATGCTGGCGAGGTTTGCATTGTACGGCACAGCCTCAGCCGCCTGCTGCTGGGCAGGAGCGCCCCACAATGAGCTTTCGGCGGCACGGCGGGCGGCAACGGCCTCCTCGTCAGCGGTCATGGCTTCATCAACGTACGAATTGTCGGCAGAAGCGTTCGCGTCGCCCGAGGTAGCGTTGTAGGCGTTATTGGCTGCCGCGTTGGCAACGAGTGCCACGAAAGCCGCCGTGCTGCCCGCAGGGGCGGCCTGGGAACCAGACACGGCGCGTGCCGCGGCGGCGATGTCGTCGCGATTGAAGGAGCCGGTCTGCCCGCCGTTGGTGAGCTCGTCGATGGCGACTTGATAGACGTCGCGCGAGTGTGCAGGGTCGCAGCTCACCGGCGAATCGTCGTCGAGCATACTGTCGATCATGGACCAAGCCTCGTCCTCGTCCATAGCATCTGCGGCTCGAGCGATGGTAGGGATACCATCATCGGCATGACGGCGCTGGAACGCACCGGTCAGGCCGGAAAGGAATGCCGAGGTAGACTGCTCCGCCTGAGCCTGAGAAGCAGAAGTCACAGCGTAAGGAGTCGCATCCTGCTGCTGAGCTGGAATCGAGGCGGTCTTGAACTCACTTTGATGCTGATTGAGATTGGCGGCACCGCCCATGGCATCAGGCTGGAACAGACGCTCTTCACGCTGCGCACGATACTCGGAGATACCCAGCGAGGCAGCATAGATACCCACGCCCGCCACCGCGCCCACGGCGAAGGGAACCGCACCCGCCACGACCGTCTCGTTCACAGACGAAAACGGCAGCGTCGCGGCATACATAACCACGGGAGCGGCAAGGCCGATCCCGCACGAAAGTCCGGCAAGGACTGCTCGTTGTGTTGCATCAGAAGAAGCCATGAGCTCTCCCCATCTTCCAGCACCCAAATCGCATCATTCAGTTGGCTGCGCGAGAGAAGATGAAGCGGGGCTATGCCCCAAAGCAACGGTATATGGTTCGTTTCATCTGCGTTTTCCGTCGCGAAGCTTAAAAGCTATTATGCGAAACCGCCCTGTCGATTGCAAGCGACGATGTCGGATTGAAACGGGAAACCTGCTGCTTGCCAGTCTTATGGTCAAAAAAGCGCGGAGCGGCAATATAGAAAAGGGCCGAGGCTCAAAGCCCCGACCCTTTATTGCATTGATGACTATCGCTGTGCGTGGATGACAACCTAGAACGTCTGCTCGTAGTCGCTGTGCTTTTTGGCCGAACGCACCAGGAACTCCTGGTTGGTGTTGGTGCCCTTAAGACCCTTGATAAACGATGCGGCCGCGCGCTCGGTGTTGTTCATGCCGGCAAGAATGCGACGCAGGCCAAAGACAAACGGACGCATCTGCTCGTCGACCAACAGGTCCTCGTTACGCGTACCGGAGGCAACGGGGTCGATAGCCGGGAAGATGCGGCGGTCGGCCAGGTCGCGGTCGAGCTTGAGCTCCATGTTGCCGGTGCCCTTGAACTCCTCAAAGATGACCTCGTCCATCTTGGAACCGGTGTCGATGAGGGCAGAGGCCAGGATGGTGAGCGAGCCACCGTTCTCGATATTGCGGGCTGCGCCCAGGAAGCGCTTGGGCGGATACAGTGCCGCCGAATCGACGCCGCCCGAAAGGATGCGGCCTGAGGCGGGCGCCGCCAAGTTGTAGGCGCGGGCAAGACGCGTGATGGAGTCGAGCACCACCACAACATCGCCGCCCAGCTCCACGATGCGCTTGGCGCGCTCGATGACGAGCTCTGCCACGCGAGTGTGGTTGTCGGCGGGCATATCGAAGGTCGACGCCACAACCTCGCCCTTGATGGAACGCTGCATATCGGTGACCTCTTCGGGGCGCTCGTCGACGAGCAGGCAGATGAGGTGCACCTCGGGGTTGTTAATCGAGATAGACTGGCAGATCTTCTTGAGGATCGTGGTCTTGCCGGCCTTGGGCGGGGACACGATCAGGCCACGCTGACCCTTGCCGATCGGCGACACGATGTCGATGGCGCGACCGGTAATGGAGTCCTTGCCGTGCTCCATGCGCAGCGGCTCGTTGGGATAGACCGGGGTGAGGTCACCAAACTTGGGGCGGTTGCGAATCTGCTCGGGGTCTAGACCGTTGACGGTCGTGATTTTGGCGAGGCCGGCGCGCTTGTCGCCGCCGCGCGAAGGACGCAGCGAGCCCTCGATGACGTCGCCCGTGCGCAGGCGCGCGGAGCGGATGAGGTAGGCGGGCACGAAGGCGTCGTCGTTGGACTTCATGTAGCCATGGGCATGGATGATACCGGAGCTGTCCGGACGAATCTGCAGGATGCCCTTGATGTCGCGGAAGCCCTCGGCCTTCGCGGCGGTGACGTAGATCTCCTCGACGAGCTCGGCTTTCTTCTTGCCGGTCGTCTCGATCTCGAACTCCTTGGCCTTCTCGCGCAGCTCGGCGACCTTCATGGCCGCGAGTTCCTCACGCGAAAGCGTGGGCTCGGTGGGGGCGGCGTTGCGCTCCTTGTTGCGCTGTTTGCGATCGCGCTGCCGGTTGCGGCGGTCGTTGTTGCGGTCGTCCTTGCGCTCATTGCGCTCGTCGTTGCGCTTGTGCTGGCGACGGTTGGGGCGAGTGCCGTCTTCGGCCTCGGCGGGCGCGGCGCCATCGGTTGCGGCGGCATCGGCGTTAGCCGCAGTATCATCGCTGGCCTCGGCCTTGGAATCGCCCTGCAGCTCGGCCTCGGCCTGCTGCTCGGACGCCTTGGCCTTAGCGGACTTCTTACGACCGCGCTTGGGCTTCTCGGACGCAGACTGTTCGACGTCCTGGGGCTCGGCGGCATCAATCGATGCATCGGCGGTCATCTCGGCGGAATCCTCGGACGCACCCTTCTTGGCAGCCTTGGCCTTGGACGTGCGCTTAGCAGCAGTACGACGGCTGCGACCGGGACGGACGTCGGCAGGCTCGGCATCGGCAGAAACGGCCTCGGAAGTCGCAGCATCCTGGACGGGTGCATCGGCAGCGGTTGCAGACTCGGCGATCGCCGCAGCATCCCGAGCGGCGACGGCTGCGGCTGCGGCCTTCTCGGCCTCGACGAAGGCCTTGGGCTTGCGACCGCGACGGTGCGGGCGCAAAGCCGGATCGACAACGGGGACTTCGCTGGCCTCGACAGGCGCAGCGGGCTCAACAGGCGATGTGCCCTCCCCTGCCGCGGAACGGACCGAAGCCTCAGTGAGCTCGGGGATTACCTGTTCAGCAACCTGCTCGGCCTTAGCAGCCGTGCGACGGCGTGTGCGCGGTACCGGCTTCTCGGTCGGCTGGGCGGGGGGCGGGGGGCTCCTGCCGATGAGGCCGAGATGGCCGGCGGCAGGCGTCTCGGGCACAGACGGAGCTGCGAGCTCGGTCAGAGCCGCAGCCTCGCGCTCGGCAGCACGACGGCGGGCGCGCACCACCTGAGCCTCGCTAATCTGCGCCAACGCACGTGCCTGCGCGACCTCATCGGAAATCGGCGCCGAGGAGTCAGCTGCAACGGTGCGCTTGGCGCGCGTCGTGCACGTGGTACGGCGCTTGGGCTTGGTGACCTCCTCGCCGTCATCGGCAGGCTTGGCCGCGCGGCGCGTACGCTTGGGCTTTGCCGGAGCAGCCTCCTCACCAGTTGCAGACACGGCCTTCTCAGCCGCTACAGGCGTAGGCGTCGAAGCAGCCTTAGGCGTCTCAGGAGCCGAGGCTTGCGCGGGCGCCGCGACCTGGTCCGACGCAACCGGTGCAGCGGGAGCGGCTTGCGTCGTCGTTATTTCGTTTTCTTGCTGTTGATCAGACACAGTGTTTGCTCAACTTTCTTTTCAAGCCCTGTGATCACATGCTCCCTGCATAAACCTTCAGGGCGGCTAAACAGTCTAGCTCCGTCAAAAACCGACGGACATCATTGATCTGTATCGAGATATTTGCGTCATATACGCAGCGTTAGTGTAACACAACCGCCGCCACCTGCAACTTAGTCATTGGGGACGTTCTTAAACGACTAGTCAAAAGGGACACTCTTTGGTTTAACACCCACAAATCTGACTGCCTCCGCCAAAACTATGGCGGTTTACTACGATGAATCGCTCAACCGCGATCACTCCGAAACTTGTTGAACTAAAACCGCAGGTAGATGCCTTGCGCTTTTTTGCGAAAAGCCGGCGTAGTTGGAATTTCTCATTTCATCGTAGTAAACCGGCATAGTTTCGTATTTCCAGCAGTTCCAAATTCGTCAATACGTCGGCGTTTGCAAAAAGCCCGACCTCCGTGGGAGATCGGGCTTTCAAAGCTTAGTTAAACCAAGTCTGTACGGTCAAATGACCCGTAGCTTACATCTGCTCGGGCGCGGAAACGCCAACGAGGGTGAGCACCAGGGCGAGCGTCACACGGACGGCATCGCAAGCGGCCAGACGGGCACGCGAAAGCTCGGGGTCGACGGGACGGCCCTCGCTCGGCAGCACCTGACAGGCAGCGTAGAAGCTGTGGAAGTCGCCGGCGAGTTCCTCAGCAAAGTGCGTCAGACGGAACGGGGCGCGGTCGCGAGCGCAGCTGGCGATGAGGTCGGTGAGCTCGTTGAGCTTGCGCGAAAGGGCGAGCTCGGTCGGGTCGGTCAGCAGCGAGTAATCGACGTTCTCACCGATGGCCTTGGCGGCGATGGCCTTCATGCCCATCTCGTCAGCCTGCTCGGGCGTAACGTCAGCGGCACGGCGCAGGATGGAGCACACGCGGGCGTGAGCGTACTGCACGTAGTACACCGGGTTGGAGTTGTCGCGCTTCTTGACGGCCTCAATATCGAAGTCGACCATCTGGTTGGAGCTCTTGGAGATGAGGGTGTAACGGGCAGCGTCGGAGCCGACCTCGTCGACGAGCTCCTGCAGGGTCACCATGGTGCCCTTACGCTTGGACATACGGACGGGCTTGCCGTTGCGCAGCAGGTTGACGAGCTGGCCCAGCAGAACCTCAAACTTGCCGGGGTAACCCAAGGCATCGCAGACGCAGCGGACGCGCTCGATGTAGCCGTGGTGGTCGGCGCCCCAGATGTCGATGACGTGGTCGACGCGCTGGAACTTATCCCAGTGATAGGCAACGTCGGAGGCGAAGTAGGTGTACTCGCCATCGGACTTGATCAGAACGCGGTCCTTGTCATCGCCCAGGTCGGTGGAGCGGAACCACAGGGCGCCGTCCTTGGTGTAGAGATAGCCCATCTTGTCGAGCTTCTCAAAAGCGCGGTCGACGGCGGAGGTGCCGGCGGTCTCGCCCTCGGTGTCCTTCACATACAGCGAGCGCTCGGAGAACCAACGATCGAAGTCGCAGTTAACGGCATGGCAAAGGTCGCGCATATTGTCGACCATCTTTACATAGCCGCGCTCGCGGAAGCTCTCCATGCGCTCCTGCGGATCGGCGTTGACCCACTTATCGCCGTCGGTGCGCCAGAACTCGGCGGCCTCGTCGATGATGTAGTCGCCGCCGTAGGAGTCCTTGCCCAGGGTCTCGGCAAAGTTGTCCTGATACGGATGGGTCTCGGGATGCTCGTCGTTCTCGTCGGCAACAAAGGCGTCGCGGTCGGCGATCAGCAGCTTGTGAGCCTCGTCGATATCCACGCCCTGCTTGGCGATGATGTCGGCAAGCTGCATATAGCGCGTGCTGATGGAGTTGCCGAAGGTGTTCATCTGAGAGCCGTGGTCGTTGATGTAGAACTCACGCTGGATGTCGTAACCGGCGTGATCCATAACGCGGCAGAGCGAGTCGCCCAGCGCGGCCCAGCGGCCGTGGCCGATGTGCATGGGGCCGACGGGGTTGGCGGAAACGAACTCGACCTGGGTCTTCAGGCCACCACCGACGTTGGACTTAGCGAAGTCCATACCCTTCTCGCGAGCCTCGCCAAAGATGGCATTCTTGACGGCAACGGAGAGGTAGAAGTTGATGAAGCCGGGGCCTGCGATCTCGACCTTCTCGATCGCGGGGTCCTCGGGCATATGGGCAACGATGGCCTCGGCGATCTTGCGCGGGGCGCAGTGGGCCAGCTTGGCGGACTTCAGGGCCATGGTAGAGGTCCACTCGCCATGAGAAGTGTCAGCCGGTCGCTCGATAGCGCAATCGTCAAGTTCAAATGCGGAAAGGTCGCCGGCCTCCTGGGCCGCAGCAAGCGCAGCGCGTACCAGCTCTTCAATCTTCTCGGGCATAGATCCTCCTTGTGTTAAAGCCCCCGAGCTCTTGGTCACTCGTAGGGCAAAAGCCAGAGTTTGTAGCACTCTATCACAAGCGACGGGCACTGTCGCAGGGTAAAGCTAATAGATATTGCATATGCACAAAAATGACTACAGCTTGTATGGAGTCACTCAAAGATGCCAGTCTGCCTGCAGATTATGCAGGCGTTGAAAATGCATAAAGGTGTGAATGAGCTGCGTCTGTTATCGAATACTCTTACCTATCAGAGTTGTGTGCTTTTTCTGCATAAAGTAAGGGTTTGCGCACGTCAGCGTGTTATTCTAGACATACGTAAATTCGTATAAGTTGGAGGTAGCATGTTCTCAATCGGTCAACACGTCATTCATCCGGGTCAGGGAGTCTGCACCGTCGTCGGTTTTAGGGACGACACACCGCAGCCCATGCTACTGCTCGAGACCAAGCAGGGACATGCGCAGACGATCCTCATGTACCCCGTGGCGCAGGCCGACCGTTTGCACGCCGCCATCTCGCAGCAAGATGCCGAGCACCTGCTGAGCCACTATGACGAGCTGGAGTGCGACACCTTTACCGAGCGCAACAGCTCGCTTGAGGAGACACACTTTAAGCAGCAGCTCAAGCTGGGCGCGCCCGAGACGGTCCGCGTGGCAAAGACCATGATGCACCGCATTCGCCAGGCCGAGGAAGCTGATAAAAAACCCAGCTCCTACTACATGCGCGTACTCAAGGAGGCCAAACGCCGCTCCATCGAGGAGTTCGCCGTGGCCCTTGGCGTCACCGAGGAGGCCGCCGAAGCCCGCCTAGCCCAAGCCGCCCTCAACTAACCCATCCGCGCCAAAAACCACCACAAAGGGAACAGGCACCTTTGTGGTGGTTTTCTTGTTCTAGTAGTATTCATTCTTATCGATACCCACGAGCACAAGGAGTCTCTTATGGCAGAGCCGCTTACCGCCGGAATCACCCGCGACCGCGCGTTCGAACTGCTCAATGAGCACAACAAAGATCCGTTCCACATCACCCACGGCGAGACGGTCGAGGGCACCATGCGCTACTTTGCGCGCGAGTTCGACCCAGAGAACGAGGAGTTTTGGGGCATCGTCGGTCTGCTGCACGACCTGGATTGGGAGAAGCATGAGGACGACCCCATGAACCACACCATCTATGCTGCCGAGATTCTTGAGGGCGAAGGTGCGTCTCCCGAGCTCATTCGCGCCATCCAGACGCACACGTCGGACTTCAACACCTCACTACCCAAGCCCGAGCTGCAGATGGAAAAGATCCTGTTTGCCTGCGATGAGCTCACCGGCCTGATCGGCGCTGCAGTCATCATGCGCCCGAGCAAGAGCGTTATGGACTTTACGACCAAGTCGCTCAAGAAGAAGTTCAAGGACAAGCGCTTTGCCGCCGGCTGCTCGCGCGACGTGATTTCGCAGGGCGCCGAGATGTTGGGCTGGGAGCTCCCCGAGCTCTTTGACCGCACCATCGCGGCCATGCAGTCCTTCGCCCCCGACCGCGATACCTTCCAGGCCTAACCGCCCACGCCACCTAAAACCACCACGAAGGGGACAGGCACCTTTGTGGTGGTTTTCGTTTACGAGGGGTTTAGGGGCGGACCTGGCCGGTGCCGCGGAGCTTGTATTTGTAGGTGGTGAGGGCCTCGGCGGCAAAGGGGCCACGGGCGTGGAGTTTTTGGGTCGAGATGCCGATCTCGGCGCCCAGGCCAAACTCGCCGCCGTCAGTGAAGCGAGTGCTGGCGTTGGCGTACACGGCCGAGGCATCGACCGCATCCAGGAAGCGCTCGCAAGCATCCGTATCCTCGGCAACGATGGCCTCGGAGTGCATCGTGCCGTAGCGGTTGATGTGTGCGATGGCCTCGTCCTCGTTTGCCACGACCTTCACGCTCATCTCGAGCGCCAGGTACTCGCGACCCCAGTCCTCCTCAGTCGCGGCGACGTAGTCATCGCCCTCCACAAAGCCGGCGTCGGCGCACGCGGCGCACGTGGCCTCGTCGCCGTGAATGAGCACGCCGTGGTCGTGCAGCACGGCAACGACCGCAGGCAAAAACGCGTCGGCCACAGCACGGTCGACCAGCAGCGACTCGGCGGCATTGCACACGCCTACGCGCTGGGTCTTGGCATTGACGATAATGTTGAGTGCCTTATCAAAGTCGGCGGATTCATGCACGTAGATGTGGCAGTTGCCCGTACCCGTCTCGATCACCGGCACGAGCGACTCGCGCACGCAGCGCTGGATCAGGCCTGCACCGCCGCGCGGAATGAGCACGTCGACAATTTCGCGGAGCTTCATGAGCTCGCCAGTAGCCTCGCGGTCGGTGGACTCGATCATCGACACGGCCTCGCGCGGGAAGCCCTTGGCCTCGAGCGCATCGGCCAGCAGCTCGGCGATCATGGCACACGAGTGATAGGCCAGCGAGCCGCCGCGCAGAATGCAGGCGTTGCCGGTACGGATGCAGATGCCTGCGGCGTCGGCCGTCACGTTGGGGCGCGCCTCGTAGACCATAGCGACCAGGCCCAGCGGCACACTCACACGGGTCAGGTCCACGCCACTTGCAAGCACGCGGTGGTCGAGCACGCGGCCCACGGGATCGGGCAGCTCGGCGAGCTTTTCCAGGCCGGCGGCCATGCCCTCGACGCGCTCGGGCGTCAGCAGCAGGCGATCGAGCAGTCCGGCCGAGGTGCCCGCATCGCGCGCGGCGGACATATCGAGCTCGTTGGCGGCGACGATGGAGTCGACACCGTTGCGCAGTGCTGCGGCCATGGCGCGCACGGCCTCCTGGCGCTGCTCATCGCTCGCCGTGGCAAGCGAGGCCGACGCTGCCTTGGCGGCAACGGCAAGATCGTGGACATACGTGGCTATATCGACCGACATGGGCGGCCCTTTCTCCTAGAAGTTTGCAACCATGGTAGCCGATTTGCGCATGGCCTCGCCCGCGGCGGTAGAATTGGTCAACCCGAAACACCGCAACGAACGGAAGACTCACATGGCCCTCATCACTTCGTACCACGTCCCCGGCCTTTACGTCGAGGACCACAGCATCGACGTCCCCCTTGACTGGCGCGGCCTGGAGCCGATGCTCCTGGCCGTCGGCAGTACCATGCGCCGCGGCGCTATGCCGGCACCCATCGCCGGCGCGCCCGAGAGCATCAAGCTCTTCTACCGCGTGGTTTGCGCGCCCGACCGCATCAACGACGATCTGCCGCTGCTCCTGTTTTTGCAGGGCGGCCCCGGCGGCGAGAGCCCACGTCCGCTGTCGCCCGCAAGCGACGGCTGGATCGAGGAGGCCGTCAAGCACTTCCGCGTGGTCCTTCCCGACCAGCGCGGCACCGGACGCAGTAGCTGCGTGGACGGACGCACGATCAAGGCACTGGGTGATCGCGCAACGGCCGCCGGCGCCGATACAGCACGCTCGCAGGCGGACTTCCTCAAGCGCCACCTCGCCAGCTCCATCGTGCGCGATTTTGAGTACCTGCGCCTAGTGGGCTTTGGCGGCAAGCCTTGGGTCACGCTCGGCCAAAGCTACGGCGGTTTTTTGACGCTGAGCTACCTGTCGCTCTTCCCCGAGGGCGTGGCGGCGAGCTTTACCTGCGGCGGCATCCCCCACGTACCGGCGAGCGCAAGCGAGGTCTACGCGCACACCTTCCCGCGCATGGCCGCCAAGACGCAGCAGTATTATGACCGCTATCCCGCTGACGTCGAGCGCGTGGCAGCCCTGGCCGATGCGCTCGAGGCTCAGAAGCCCGTGCTGCCCGACGGCTCGCCGATGACGGTCGAGCGCCTACAGCTCATGGGCAGCGACTTTGGCATGAAGCCGAGCTTTGAGCTCATGCATTGGACTATCGATCACGCTTTTGTTACTGGCGACGGTACGCTGAGCTGCGGCTCCTCGGTATCCGACAGCTTTTTGATGCGCGCCTTCGAGCGCACCAACACACGCACGAACCCGCTGTACTGGACACTGCAGGAGTTTATCTACGCCGACGGCGACACCATGCCCATTCGCTGGGCCGCAGCAGAGGAGAAGGCCCATCGTGCCGAGTTCGACACACTCGCGCGCCCGCTCATGTTTACCGGCGAGGCCATGTTCCCGTGGATGTTCGAGCAGATGCCCGAGCTCAAGCCCTTCAAGCCCGCCATGGACCTGCTGATGGAAGACACCAGCTGGGACAAGATCTACGACCCGCAGCGACTGGCGTGCAACGAGGTGCCCCTGCAGGCCGCGGTGTATTTCGACGACATGTACGTGGATTCGGGCCTGCAGCTTGATACGCTCAGCCGCGTGGGCAACTCGCATGCCTGGGTGACCAACGAGTTCGAGCACGACGGCCTGCACGGCAGCGTGGTATTCAAGCACCTCTTCGACGAGGCCCTCAACCGCGGAGACCTGCGCCGAATCTTCTAGCAAAGGAGTGTCCCCACCTGCCGGCACAATAGGAACGTCCCCAAGTGCCGAATAAGTGCCGGCAACGACAATGTCGCAGGTAGAGGGCGGAAAGCGAAAACATCCCTAAGCGAGTGGCTTTAAATCGTAGGTCGAACAAAAGAAGCGAGCGCCGCCCAGAGCGAACAAGTTGGCATGAAAAAGGCGAGGCATAGACCTGATGGTCATGCCTCGCCTTTTGAATGACAAATTGTCGCTCTGGGCGGCGCGCAGCGTCGACCCGTTAGGCGAAGACGATCAAATTATCCCTGTGTATCGCGGGCTTCTCGGCCAGGTTAGCGAGCAGGCGGTTGCTGGCAATCTGGTCCTGGCGGCGGCCGGCAGCAAGCTCCAGCACGTCCGAATCGGCCTCGGCGATACCGCGGGCGACGACCATACCGCTCGGATCGCACACATCGAGCACATCGCCCTCGGCAAACTCTCCATCGACCTGGCGAATACCCACCGCGAGCAAGGACGAGCCACGGCTGACCAGCGCCTTCGCGGCACCGTCGTCAACCGTTACCGAGCCATGTGCCTTGTCACCCAGTGCGATCCACAGCTTGCGCGGCGCAATATCCAGGCGCTCCGCCGGCGGATCGAACAGGGTTCCCACGCTCTCGCCACGGGCCAGGCGCACGAGCGCATCGGGCTCCTCGCCCGAACAAATCACGCTCTGAATGCCGGCCGTCATCAAAATGCGGCTCGCGCGAATCTTGGTGATCATGCCGCCCGTACCCACCGAGGTCGAAGAATCGCCCGCCGAGGCAATGATCTTGGCATCAATTTTGCGCACGACCGGGACAAACTCGGCCGTCGGATCCTCGTGCGGATTGGCGGTGTAGAGGCCGTCGATGTCGGACAGCGTCACGCACAGGTCGGCGGAAACCAGGCAGCTCACGAGGGCCGCCAGCGTGTCGTTGTCGCCGAACTTAATCTCGTCGACGGTAACGGTATCGTTCTCGTTGACGACCGGCACCACGCCCAGCTCCACCAGGCGCAGCAGGGCGTCGCGCGCGTGCAGGTAGGACGTACGGCGCGCCGTGTCATGGCGCGTGAGCAGCACGAGCGAGGTGAGCAGGTCACGCGCATGGAACTCCTCGTCGTAGGCCGACGAGATGATGCACTGGCCGGCCGAGGCGCAGGCCTGCAGGCTCGGCAGGTCACCGACCGGTTTGCGGTCGAAGCCCAGCACGGGATAGCCACAGGCAATGGCACCCGAACTCACCACGACCAGACGCCAGCCGAGCTTGCGCAGGGCAGCAGCCTGATCGGCAAGCCCGCCGATAAAGGAGCGGTTGACCTTGCCGTCGGCGCCCACCACCGTGGACGAACCGATCTTTACCACCATCGTTTTATAAGAAGTCGTCATACGTCAAACCAATCAACTGTTCAGCGAACGGCCGAGCTGGCGGCCAAGGGAGCGTGACTCGCCCCTACCACCCAAGAAATTAGTGAGCCCAGGGAAAGGCAGAAGCCGCGGCCATGTTCTTGCGCACGAGCTCGTCGCGCACCTGAGCTAGGCCCTGCTCCATGCCCACCACATAGGTCTGCGGGTACAGGAAGCGCTTGAAAGCCGCATCCAGATGATCGAGCGCCCAAGCACAGCGCTCGCGCGCGTCCTGGATGCTCTCACGCGGAGCCACCGCACTGCCATCGCGCACGATCGGCACCAGCAGCTCGCGATACTCAAGTTCGGACACGTCGGTCACCAGGGCGGCATCATTCACGGCTACGAGGGTATTGCCGCGCGCGGCGCCCTCCCCCGCCAGATGGTCCTCGTCGTAGATCATGTCGCAGACCGGGCCGCCAAAGCCGTCGTAATAACGGCGCACGCGTTGCACACCCGGGATCGTGCGCTTGTAGGGCTGCTCGGAGAGCTTGACCACCGGCGTCCATGGATCTGTCTCGCTCGCACGGCGGGCGGAAAGCTTGTACACGCCACCCAGCGCCGGCTGGTCATAGCAGGTCGCGAGCTTGGTACCCACGCCAAAACTGTCGATGGGCGCGCCCTGGTCGAGCAGCGACTGAATCGTGTACTCATCCAGATCGTTAGAAACCGAGATCCCCACATAGGGCAGGCCCTCGGCATCAAAACGGCCACGCACATACTTGGAGAGCTTGGCGAGGTCGCCGGAGTCGATGCGAATGGCCGACAGGCGCTCGCCCACCGCTTCCATCTCCTTGGCAACCGTAATGGCATGTTCACAGCCCTCGCGCACGTCATAGGTGTCGATGAGCAGCGTACAATTCTTGGGGCTCGACTTGGCAAAGGCGCGGAAGCCCTCGAGCTCGGAATCGAAGCTCATCACCCAGCTGTGCGCATGCGTGCCAAAGACGGGAATACCGTAACGGCGGCCGGCGAGTACATTGGACGTAGAGGAGCAGCCGGCAACGTAGCTCGCGCGCGCGACGGCCAGGCCGCCATCGGGACCCTGGGCTCGGCGCAGGCCAAACTCCGCCACAGGGCGACCGTCGGCGGCGAGCACCACGCGCGCCGTCTTGGTGGCGACAAGCGTCTGGAACCCGACGATGTTGAGCAGCGCCGTCTCGAGCAGCTGGCACTCCAGCGCGGGGCCGGTGACGCGCACCATGGGCTCGCGCGGAAAGACGAGCTCGCCTTCGGGAACGGCGTCGATGTTTACATGCGCACGAAAATCACGCAGGTAGTCGAGGAATCCAGGCTTGAACATCGCGCCGCCGGCAGGGGCCTGGAGCGAGGCGAGGTAGTCGATGTCCTCGGGCGTAAAGCGCAGATTCTCGACCAGCTCGGGCAGTTCGGCGGTGCCGCACATGACGGCATAGGCGCTGCCAAAGGGATGGTCGCGGTAAAACGCGGTAAAACAACCCTGCTCATTGGCCTTGCCGCTCTCCCACAGGCCCTGGGCCATAGTGAGCTCGTACAGATCGGTGAGCATTGCGATGTCGGTGGGATGAGAGATGTCGGTCAAAGCCATGGGGCGACCTTTCGGATGTGTGGTGCAGAATTTGAGGGTTGGACGAGAGCAGAGCATGCGGACATGACGCCCGATGCAAATCGGTTAGAGCAGGCCCATGCTGGTCAGGATCGTGTAGCCCATAAAGATGACAAACGCGATGAGGGCAAGGACAATGATGATTTTTTGAGCCGGCGCCATGCCAGGGATCTCGTTCTCGCCCGTAGGCTCCTTGGAGGTAACCATGCGCTGGGCAAAGGTCATCTCGTCACGACTCGGCTTAGGCTCGACGGACTTGGGACGAGCGGCCTTTTTAGGCTGAGGTTTGGGCGCGGCAGGTGCAGGCTTCGCAGCAGCGGACTTGGGTGCGGGCGCGGGCGCCGATGCGGATGCGGCGTTCGCGGCGATCTCCTCGGCCTTCGCACGCTCGGCACGCAGGACAGCCAGCTCCTCACGCTCGCGACGGGCCTCTTCACGAGCCTCGCGGTGGGCCTTCTCGGCGCGGAGCTCTTCCAACTCAGCGCGCTCCTCGTCGGACAATGGTTGGGATTCAAGCTCGGCCATGGTACAGCCCTTTCTTTTAAAAAAAGCCGCCGACACAATGTCAGCGGCTTATCAAATCCAAGGGTGGAGACGAAGGGAGTCGAACCCTCGGCCTCTGCCATGCGACGGCAGCGCTCTCCCAACTGAGCTACGTCCCCAGGACAAGTCGATATTTTACCTACGGCTCGCCAACTGTCAACGCCCAATAACCAGTCTTTTTGGAGCGCGGCTATTTTGACAACTTTTCGAACAGGCGATCCTCTCGATGATTTTTTAATCCCCGTCCCAGAAAAATCATCGACGAACGCACTACTTTGCGCTGGTAAGAACACCGGTGGTGTCGAAGGCCGGGGTGAAGCTCTCGTCTACCGCGCCGCCCTCTTGCCAGAACATCGTCGTAAAGCCCAGGTCGTCGGCATGGTCGAGCACTTGCTCGTACTCCTCGCGCGTCACGGCGCGTGCCAGGTCGCCGCCCTGCTCGCGCATGAGCGCATTGGGCGTGTACTGGTTCATGACCGAGATCGGCACGTCGCCCACCGTCTGCCACACCAGGTCTAACACGCGGCACGAGTCATCCGCATGCCCCGGCAGCACCAGGTGGCGCACGATGATGCCACGCTTCATGAGCCCGCCCTCGTCCACCAGCTCTCCCCCGCGGCGCTCGATCTCGCACGCCATCTGTGCCAGGCCCGACACGGCCACGCGCGGGTAGTCCTTAATATGAGAAAGCGACTGCGCAAGCCCGGCATCGGCATATTTAAAGTCAGTGAGCCACACATCGACCAGGTCGCCCAGCGCCGCCACGGCACTCGCGCGCTCATAACCGCTCGTGTTGTAGACGATTGGGATGACCAGCCCGCGCGCCCGTGCCGCGGCAATCGCGGCAGGCAACAGGTGCGCATAGTGCGTCGCCGTCACCAAATTGATGTTGTTGGCACCCTGGTCCTGCAGTTCCAGCATAATCTCGACCAGGCGCTCAGGCGAAATCTCAAGGCCAAAATTGCCGGTCGAGATCTCGTGGTTCTGACAGTAGATACATTTAAGCGAGCAGCCGCTAAAGAAGATCGTGCCCGAACCGGCCTCGCCCGAGATAGGCGGCTCCTCCCACATATGAAGCGCGGCGCGGGCCACCTTGAGCGTGTCGTTAGCACCGCAGACGCCGTGCGCGCCCTCATCGCGCGCCGCACCGCAACGGCGCGGACACAAATGGCAGGCGGGCGAAAAAAGTTCGGTCAACGACGTCGGCATAAAACCATGCTCCAAAACAACGATTCAGCAGCTCAAACGTAAAGGGATCAACCCCACAGACGGCTCGAGCCCAAGGCGCCGTAATCGTCCGACACGATTTTTGTAATGTCAAGACTGGAATCAATAAAGTGCCGCTTTATGATGTAGGTATTCCGCCCCCCGCGGAGCAACTGGGTGAACCGTCGCGTTTATTTAGGGAGCCCACACAGTCGTACCTAGTACAGGTATCCTTCGTTGTTAAGGACGCTGGAACAGTCGATGAGGGCACCCACCTGTTTTAGGTGGGTTCATTTTCGTAACGTGGGGGGTGGTTTTCTTTTGCCGAAAATCACCATTACAGTCCATATGGATCCCCGCCGGCATCCCGACAAGCCATCGACAACATCCCAATATCTGGTAAGCGCGTGATTATCGCTGCGTGCAATTCCATGCACCCCCCTTGGTCGAGTATTATGGTTCGGCTATGCCCTTTGCGCATGGCGTTCTTCTGACCTTTTCCTTCGACGCTTGGCGGTTTTTAGATTCATGGCTTCATCCCCGAGCTACATACCGTACCTATGCGTGGCAGCGGCGGCCTTTATCACGACCTTCCTCGCGGTGCCCCTGGTCAAGCGCTTGGCAATTAAGCTCGATGCCGTCGACTATCCTTCTAAGCGCCGCATCAACACCAAGCCCATCCCGCGTTTGGGCGGAACGGCGGTGTTTTTGGGCCTAGTCGTTGCCTGCATTGTGCAAATCCTAGGCACCTGGCACCTAGGCTGGCCACCCGTCCTGGTGCCGCACCCGCGCCTTCACATTAGCTATCCCATGCTGGCGCTCTCCTTTACCGTCATCTTTGCGACCGGCGCGATCGACGACGTCTTCCAGCTCACGCCCAAGCAAAAACTGGCCGGACAGGTCCTCGCCGCGCTTATCGCCTGCATGGGCGGCCTGCGGATCGGCGTCATCGTCAACCCGTTTGCCCCCGGCGAGATCATGCTCGGATGGCTCGCCTACCCCATTACCGTGATCTATCTGGTGGCATTCACCAACATCATTAACCTCATCGACGGCCTCGACGGCTTGGCCACGGGTATCTGCGGCATCGCGTCGTTCACCATGTTTTCGATGGCCGTTCTCTCGGGCCGCATCGACGCCGCCGCGCTCTCCATTGCGCTCTTTGGCGCCTGTCTGGCCTTTTTGCGCTACAACTTCAACCCCGCAAGCATCTTCTTGGGCGACTCGGGGTCGCTGCTTCTGGGCTTTGCACTGGGCTCCATCTCACTGCTCAACGTGAGCCGCACCGCCGCACTCACCTCGCTTATCATTCCGCTCATCGTTGCCGGCGTGCCCATCATCGACACGTTCAGCGCCATCGTGCGCCGCAAGCGCGCCCACATTAGTATCGGGCAGGCCGACAAGGGCCACATCCACCACCGCCTCATTCAAGAGGGCTACAACCAAAAGCAGGCCGTACTGCTCATCTATGCCTGGTGCATCATGCTTTCGGCCGGCGCCGCCGCGATTAACCAGGTCGAAGTGCCCATGCGTGTGCTCATCTTTACCGTGCTCGCCATTGGCTCGGCGGCCTTCGCCAAGCACCTGCACCTGTTTGAACCCGTGCTACGCCACCATTACAACAAGCGCACGCACGAGGACGAGCTCGTCACCCCCGACGACCCCGCCTTTAAGCAGGAGGAGCAGGCAGCCGAGGAGCGCAAAGAAGAGCGCCACCACAAGCTCTAGGGCAAGCTGCCAAGGATGTGCCAAGGCACCGTTAGCCAAGCGCGGCCGCGCCGCACCCATCGCACATGCCGCACCACGCGCGTCCCTCTCCCGCCCCTCGCCTACTTACGCACCACCCCTCCAATAAACGCGTTATCATCTTGACCCATGAACATACGTTAGGAGCAATCATGCCAAACGAGAACAGCTACGAAGTCGCGCTGCAAAAGAGCAACGCCATTCGCGAGGGCCTGACCAAGACGCCCGAGAAGTTCACCATGCTCACCGGCGACCGCCCCACCGGCCGTCTGCACCTGGGCCACTACTTCGGCACCCTCAAGGGCCGTGTTGAGCTGCAGAACATGGGCGCCAAGACCAACGTGCTCATCGCCGACTACCAGGTCATCACTGACCGCGACACGACCGAGCACATCCAGGACAACGTGTACAACATGGTCATGGACTACCTTGCCTGCGGTATCGATCCCGACAAGACCATGATCTACGCGCACTCCGCCGTGCCCGCCGCCAACCAGCTCATGCTGCCGTTCCTGTCGCTGGTGTCCGAGGCCGAGCTGGCGCGCAACCCCACGGTAAAGGCCGAGATGGAGGCCTCGGGCCACGAGCTCACCGGTCTTCTGCTCACCTACCCGGTACATCAGGCCTGCGACATCCTGTTCTGCAAGGGCAACGTGGTGCCCGTCGGTCGCGACCAGCTGCCGCACATCGAGCTTACCCGCACCATCGCTCGCCGCTTTAACAACCGCTACGGCAAGGTGTTCCCCGAGGTCGACGCGCTGCTGTCCGAGACCCCGCTGCTGCCGGGCCTGGACGGTCGCAAGATGAGCAAGAGCTACGGCAACGCCATCAATATTTCGATGACCGCCGAGGAGACGGCCAAGCGCATCAAGAAGAGCCAGACCGACTCCGAGCGCATGATCACGTTCGACCCCGAGAACCGCCCCGGCGTGTCTGGCCTGCTTTCGACGGCCGCCATCTGCACCGGCCGTTCCGAGGTCGAAATTGCCGAGGAGATTGGCATGGGAGGCTCCGGCCAGCTCAAGAAGTACGTGACCGAGGCCGTCAACGAGTACTTCGCACCGATCCGCGAGCGTCGCCAGCGCTACGAGAACGATCTGGACTATGTGAAGGACGTCCTGCATGAGGGCAACCGTCGCGCCAACGAGATCGCCGAGCAGACCCTGGCCGAGGTTCAGGACGCCATGGGCATGGTGTACTAGACCGATCTGCTGGCTTGAGCTTTCGATTGCTATAGGGCGGGCGCTACGGCGTCCGCCTTTTTTGGAGCCGGACCGCTTCGGCTCCGTCCATCGCACTCCCCGACAAACAGGAACAGGCCCGCTGGCAGTTAGTTGCCAGCGGGCCTGTTCCCGAAGTACACCGTTGAATCGCACAGAGGGGAGGAATGCGAATCAAACTCAACAGGGCAGGCTTTTTCATCGCCTATTGCCTGCTCCGTTGCTGAAACCAATATAGTTCACCGTGGTTTACTTTCTAGCGTCAATATGCGCCGCCATACCTTCTCCATAAGTTAGCTCCGGTAAACCTGCAACGGAAAACCACCACAAAGGGGACAGGCACCTTTGTGGTGGTTTTGACCACGGCAGAGCCGCTAGAGTCCGGCAGGCCAGCGACAGGCGGCCAAGTCGACGTGCATGTCGTCCTTAAACGCCACACCCTCCCCTAGCAAAAGCTCACGTTGAGCATCGGGACCGCCAAAAGCGAAGCCCTCGCATATGTGCCCGTCGGCAAACACCACGCGGTGACAGGGAATCTCGCCGGGACGCGGATTACTATGCAGGGCATACCCCACGTACCGCGCACTTCGTGGACGACCGGCAAGCAGCGCCACCTGACCATACGTGGCGACCATCCCCTCGGGGATCTGCTCGACCACCTCGTACACCCGTTCAAAAAAGCCCTCAGACGCCATTGCTCGCTCCCTTCCACCCTGAAAAGCATAAACCACCGCAAAGGGGACAGGCACCTTTGTGGTGGTTTATGGCAGGTCGGTTAGTTGGCGGGCTGGAAGAAGGCTACGGCTACGGCGCCAGGGCCTACGTGGGTGCCGATGGTGGCGCCAATGGTGTGAACGGGCAGTTCGCCCTCGGTATGACCAGCCCACAGTGCCGCGCTGTCCTCGATATACTTCTTGAGCACCGCATCCGAAAGACCCGTATAGCCGAGCGCCAGCGGCATGGAAAAGTCGATGCCGCCCGCCTTTTCGACCTTTTGGTTCAGCAGGTTGCGGCCGTTCTTGGAACCGCGCGCCTTGCCCAGCTGCACGATCAGACCGTCCTCGACAGCCACCACGGGCTTTACGTTGAGCAGCGTGCCCACGGCGCCGGCCGCAGCAGACAGACGACCGCCGCGCACCAGATACTCCAGCGTCTCGAGCAGGCCGATAACCACCACACGGTCGCGCACGGCCTCGACAGCCGCCGCGATCTGAGATGCACTGCGGCCCTCGTCCACCAAGCGCAGCGCATATTCGACCAGGACGCGCTCGCCCAGGGTGACGTTGTTGCTGTCTACCACGAACACGTCGCCACCTGGCGCCTCGGCAAGTGCGGTACGGGCACTCTGATTGGTGCCTGATAGCTTAGCGCCCACGGTAATAATCACAGCCTCATCGCCGGCTTCACGAACCTCGGAGATGGCCTGCGAAAACGCGTACGGGTTGACCTGGCCGGTCTTGGGCAGCTCATCGCGCTCCACGAGCATCTCGTAAAAGCGCTGGTGATCGATGTCGATGCCATCCATGTACACATCGGTGCCAAAGGTGACGGACAGCGGCAAAACGGCCAGTGCCGGGTGCTCGGCCGGCGACATATCGCTTGCGGAATCGGTAATAATGCGGACGGACATAGCGAATCCTTTCTTGCGCAGGTCCCGCGCAGGGAATTTTGACAGCAAGGCCCCGGCACGGTATACGCGCTCAAACAGGACTATGCAGTTGTTAATTGGAAGCAAAAGCCTTGGCGGCCCTACAGCTCGCGCAGGGTGTTGAGAATCGTACGCAGCGACGCATACATCTGCTCGCGCTGCTCCACACCCATAGCCTTACCGGTGGTATCGAGCACCTCGCGAATGATGCGGTCCGCCTCGCTCATGCTCTCGCCGCCCAGAGCGGTCAGGCGCACCGGAGCACGATACTTAACGGCGGCATCGCCCGAATCATCGACCTCGACGTAGCCGCCCTCCTCCAGATGCGCGAGCGTACGCGAGACGGCGGCGCGGGTCACGCCTGCCATGCGAGCCAGGTCAGCGCCAGTCAGGCCGTCCTTGCTGCGCTCAAGATAGTACAGGCACATCACGTCGGAGCCCTTGAGGCCCAGCCTTGCGCCCTCGGATGTCTTAATGCGCTGGATCTCCTTGTAGAGCCCACTGATCAGTCCGACAAAGTCCTCGAAACGTGTCTCGTCGTTCTGCTGCATGGGAGACGACCGCCTTTCGCTTGCATAATGCTTACGGGTAAACATCTTAGTCGCATAAGGCGACACCCGTACCCAAATACCCCATTTGTTAACCCATCAACATAAAAACCACCACAAAGGGGACAGGCACCTTTGTGGTGGTTTTGACCGGCGAACATGATCCGCAGACGCCGCTACAGCTCCACACAGGGATTGTCGCGGGTCACAAGCGTCTTAACGACAACCGTCGCTCCCAGATAGCGCTCGAGCAGCTCGGCTAGGCGATCGATCGCGGCCTGGCAATCCCCCATCCGCTCGGGCTCCACGCACTCAATCGCCAAGAACGCATCGGCCGAATCGTCGGACAGCGCCGTGCGAACGCCGTCGCGCCAGTTCCAGCAGCGGCACACGGCGCCCGCATCATCGATGTAGGCGAGCTCGCCGGGCAGCGTCGGATCGTCCGCCTCCTCGCCAAGCGGCAAGAATGCATCGCCACCGTCGGTCACCTTCAAGCGAAGGTCTCCCTCGATCGCATGCAGATCCTCGCCTCCCACGGGCAGCGCGTAGGTCAGCGACACCGTGTTGTAGATATCCACCGCGGGCGTAATGTGGCCCACCGGCTTGCCTTTGAGCACGCGTTTGAGCAAGTTCTCGATCGAGCAGCGCGCGCCTTTCTTGGTCTTGAACAGACGATAGGCCTCGCGCCATGCCTTGACCGGTGCGTTCTCGCTGATAGTGTCGCTGGTCAGATGACGCTCCGCATCGATATTGGCGCGGTCGAGCAACGCCGCAATCGCATCCACGTCCTCTTGAGGAATCTGAGCCGTGGGCTTCATGCCCTCCACGACCACAACACCGACCGCTGCCTGCGGAAACAGCTCCCAGAATGAATCCTCGGCAATAAAGCTCTTCATACGCTCTCCCTTCATTGTGCGCGCCCGAGTGAGGGCGCCTAAACAAAAAGCGCCCTTACAACGGCCACCTTCAAAGTCCTACGGTGCCGTCACAAGAACGCTTGCGCTGTCCCCATCCGGAGAAGGGGACGATATGTCAGGCGTATTGTAACCCGAGTCATCCACGCGAGCAAAACCACCACAAAGGTGCCTGTCCCCTTTGTGGTGGATATGGACTCACGGCGAAGCTAGTGGCGAAGTCCCAGCAGCCCGCGGCCGCGATGACGGGCGTCGGCGTGTACTTGAACGTGCGGGCCGGCGGCTTTGACGGACTCGGGCAGGTGCGAGTACTTCTTCTCGAAGTTCTCCTCGAACATCACCGCCAGGTTGTGCGCGGCCTCGTCATAGCGCGCGGTGCTCTGCCAGTATTGGCGCGGCACCAGGATGCCATCGGGCACGCCGTGGCACGTCGTGGGAATGTCGACGTTAAAGATGTCGTCGTGCACGAACTCGCTGTCCTCGATGGTGCCGTCGAGGGCGCGCGCGACCAGCGAGCGCGTGTAGGCAAGCTCGATGCGATGGCCCACGCCGTAGCCGCCGCCGATCCAGCCGGTGTTGACCAGGTACACGCGCGTGCGGCCGTCGGCAATGCGCTCGCCAAGCATCTTGGCGTAAACCATGGGGTCGAGCGGCATAAACGGCTCGCCGAACAGCGAAGAGAACGTGGGCGTGGGCTCGGTGACGCCGACCTCGGTGCCGGGAATCTTAGCCGTAAAGCCCGTCACAAAGTGGTACATGGCGGCATCGGCCGTCAGGCGTGAGATGGGCGGCAGCACGCCAAAAGCGTCGCAAGTCAGGAACAGCACGACACTCGGAGTGGTGCCCATGCCCTTGGTCCACGCGTTAGGAATGTGCTCCACGGGATAGGCCACGCGCGTGTTGTGCGTGATCGAGATGTCGTCATAGTTGGGCTTGCGGTTCTCGTCGAGCACCACGTTTTCGCAGATGGCGCCAAAACGGACGGCGTTGAAGATCTCGGGCTCGTGGAAGGCGTCCAGGCCCTCGCATTTTGCGTAGCAGCCACCCTCGATGTTGAAGATACCCATGTCGGACCAACCGTGCTCGTCGTCGCCGATCAGCAGGCGCGTGGGATTGGCCGAAAGCGTGGTCTTGCCGGTGCCGGACAGGCCAAAGAACACGGCGGTCTCGTGCGTGACGGGATCCATGCTGGCCGAGCAGTGCATGGGCAGCACGTCGTCCTCGACGGGCAGCAGGTAATTCATAACGCTGAAGATGGACTTTTTGATCTCGCCGGAGTAGCCGGTACCCGCGACCAAAATCACGCGCTCCTGGAAGTTGATGACCACGGCGGCGCTGGAGTTGAGGCCCTTGATGGCAGGGTCGCATTGGTAGCCCGGCGCGGCGAGCACGCAGAAGTCCGGCTCGCCGGTGCGCGCGATTTCGCGGGCGAGCGGGCGGGCGAGCATTTGCTTAATGAAGAGTGCCTGGCTGGCACGCTCGCAGGCAACAAGCAGGCGACGCGTGTGGTTGCGGTCAGCGCCCGCCATGCCGCGCGTGACGAACACGTCGCGCTCGTTGAGATAGTCGACGATGCCGGCCTTGATGGCCTCATAGCTCTCGACGGACAGTGGGCGGTTGACCGCACCCCAGGCGATCTTGTCGTGAACATCGGGGGTGTCAACGATAAAACGATCGTTGGGCGAACGACCAGTGCGCTCCCCCGTCTCGATCACGAGCGCGCCATTAGAAGCCATACGGCCCTCTTTGCGACGAATAGCGTGCTCGACAAGCTCTGCCGCCGGCAGGTCCACCAGCAGACGGGGTTGATTCTCGGCGGGATCTTCAACGAGCGTAATACCAAAGTTGGACAGAACTTCTGCAGGGGTAACACCTGGCATGGGGCCTCCTTTAAAAACGCGACACGTTGACGCGACGCGCACTTTACTCACGTAAAGCCCGTTGTACCCGATATGCAAAAACGTTTTTGCGGCAAGGGCGGCAAGCCCGCCCAACGGTCAAAAATCGCAGGCAAGCGGCCTAGTCATTGGGGACGCTTTTAAACGACTAGTCATTGGGGACACTCTTGAACAGACAACATTCAAGGAGTGTCCCCGGATGCCGGCACTTAGGGACGTTCCCAAAGTGTCGGCACATAAGGAACGTCCCTAAGTGCCGACTACAGCGGCAGGCCTTGGCCGAGCATGGCTATGGCGCTCATCAGGACCAGCATGCCGGCAGCGTAGGGCAGCACCGCGCCCAGGAGTTCGGCATCCTTACCGCGCACGTGCACGGCGGCAAGACCAATGGCGAGGGTCTGCGGCGAGATCATCTTACCAGCGGCGACGCCCAGGGCGTTCAATGCGACCATCCAGTAGTCGCTCACACCCAGCGCAGTGGCGGCCTGGCTCTGAATGGGACCAAACAGCATGCCCGAGGACGTGCCCGAGCCGGTCACGAACGCACCGACTGCGCCGATCCACGGAGCCAGAATCGGGTAGAGACCGCCGGCGACCGCAATGCAAAACGCACTGATCGACGAAATCATGCCGGCATAGCCCATCACCTTGGCGCAGCCCAGTACCGAAAGCATCGTGATCACCGTCGGCGTCATCTGCTTCACAGTCGCGACCAGCACCTCGCCCATCATGCGCGGCGAAGCGCCCTGAATGGCACCGCCGACAAACGCCGCCAGGAAAATCCAGACGCCTGGCGTGTTGATCCACGAAAACGTAAGCGTACCGGGATTCTCACCGCAATACACCTGCACGTGGCTCGCAAACGGCGCGAGCGCAGCATGCACGGCGGGTACCAGGTTAGACGTGCCCAGCAGCAACACAAAGATCAGGATGAAGCACGACCAGGCCGAAAGCGCCGACTTAACGGTGAGCTTCTCCCCCGCCTCGATATTCATGTGAAAGCGTGCGTCCAGATGCCCCGACTTCTCGGCACGCATGGCAAGCGCAGCTGTCAGCGCGAGCGAAACGATGGATCCTACGACCACGGCCAGCTCGGGGCCCACAAACATGGCAACGACCAGAGCCGCGCCGACAAACGACACGCCGGAGAGCAACGCCACGCCGGCAACACCGTGCAGACGCTCGCCCACACTCGCGGCATTGCCCTGGTCATCGGCAACACGGCCCGCAACCAGCACAATAAATAGCGGCATCACCACAAAGAACGGTGCGAGCTGCACCAGCTGAACGGTCGCTAGGTGAAGGGAATCCAAACCCACCAGGTCGGCAACGGACACCGTGGGGATGCCGATGGAGCCGTAGGGCGTGGGCACGCCGTTGGCCAGCAGGCAGATGAGCACGGCAGGCACGGCCTCAAAGCCCAGGCCCGCGAGCATGCCGGCGGGAATGGCGACAGCGGTACCGAAGCCGGCCATGCCCTCCATAAAGCCACCGAAGCACCAAGCCACGAGCAGCGCCAGCAGACGGCGGTCGCTGCTGATGGAGGTGATCATGCTGCCGATCACGTCCATGGCGCCCGTACGAACGCACAGGTTATACGTGAACACCGCGGCGATGATCACCAGGACGATGGGCCACAGAGCCATCAAAAAACCTTCGAGCGAGGCGGTCGCGATCTGCGCTGCCGGCAGGTGCCACCATGCGAAGGCAAGCAAGCACGAAAGGACAAACGATCCGATAGCGGCCTTCCAAGCTGGCCATTTAAAGCACAGCAGCATCACGACCAGCCAAATAATCGGCACAAGAGCCAGTAAGAATGCGGCGACGTCCATAGGTAGAAGCTCCTTGGTACCGCGTGGGCGGCATCGGGGGTGTCACAAAACTTTAACAGGATACCGCACGTTTACCGACAAATTACAGCCGCCCGCCGAAATTATTGAACAATCCGTTCAAAAACACGAGCGAACACCGTCGCGTCTATACTAAAGCGCAGCAATAGAAAGGACTCCGCTTTGAGCATCACGCCCCTCGATAGCATTCGCCGCGCCATCGCCCGCCGCAACGGCGTCTCCAACCCCGCTGCATCGAGAGACGGCGCCGCGAAGGCCCAAGGCGGCCGCATCGAGAACGGCCTCTTCCCTGCCTCGCACACTGCCGAGGAACTCGCACGCATCCAAGAGCTGAGTCAGCGCAACGCCGGCGGGCCCGATAGCAGCCAAGCCACACGTCGCCGGCGCGAACGCGATCGGGAGCCCGGCCCCGTCCGCCGCATGGTCAACGCTTGGTGGAACCGCCTGCTCGGCGCCGTCTACGGCGGCGGCTTCTCCACGCAAGAAGCCGAGTACGAAGATCACGCCACCCGTCGCGACTACCTTTGGAATACCCTGGGCACCGCCGTATGGGGCATGGCGTTTCCGCTGCTCACCATTGTATCGACGCAGCTCGTGGGCGCCGAGGAAGCCGGCAAGTTCTCCATCGCCTTTGTCACCGGCACGCTCATCATGATTGCGTGCAACTACGGCGTGCGCAATTTTCAGGTCTCGGACATCGACGAAAAGACGTCCTTTGCCTCCTACCAACTCAACCGTTGGCTCTGCGGAGCCCTAGCCCTGGGCTGCGGCCTGCTCTACAGCAGCGCCCGCGGCTATGACGCGCATATGGCGACGATCGGCCTGGGCGTCTACCTGTATAAGGTCATCGACGGCGTCGCCGACGTGTACGAGGGCCGCCTGCAGCAGGCCGACAAGCTCTATTTGGCTGGCATGAGCCAAACGCTGCGTTCCGCCGGCGTCATCGCGGTCTTCAGCGTGGCGCTGTTCCTCACACGCAGCATGCCCATCGCGGCCATGGCCATGGGTGTCACCGCGATCGTCTCGCTCGTGCTGGTCACCGCGCCGCTCGCCCTGCTCGAGACCGAAAAATCGCGCCGCGTGAGGTCGGCCACCTGTTTGTCCAGTGCGCTCCACTCTTTGGTGCACTGTTCTTGTTCAACCTTATCGAGAGCATGCCCAAGTTTGTGATGGAAGGCACGCTGGCATACAAATATCAGCTGTACTTTAATGCCCTGTTTTTTCCAGCTCAGGCTATTCTGTTGAGCATTGGATTTGTCTATAAACCGCAGCTCCTGCGCTTGTCGAGCATTTGGGCTAATCCTCGCAAGCGTCGTCGCTTTGACCTGATTATTGTTGCCGTTATGGCGCTGATCGTGGTCATCACCGGCGTGTGCGCCGCATTTATGGCAGGTCCCGGTATTCCCCTCATGAGCTTTATGTACGGTCTCAGCTTTGAGCGCTACCGTACGCTGGCGCTGCTGATGGTCGTCGCCGGCGGCGTCACCGCGGCCATCGATTTTATCTACGCCATCATCACGGTATTGCGCCACGCTGGCGACGTCACCAAGATCTACCTGATCTGCTTCGCCGTAAGCGTGGTGCTGCCGGTGATCCTGATTAAGCTGCTGGGTCTGATGGGCGCTGTGGTGAGCTACCTAGCCATCATGGCCCTACTCCTGGTGCTGCTGATTATCGAGTACCGCCGCATCCGCCAACGCATAGAGAGGGACCGGAATCCGTACGGCGCCTAATTAGCTGCCCCGGTCACCGGAATTTGCGATGGAATCGCCCCGGCTGGGGTCTCGTTGAAGACAATATGCATCACGTAAAACTAAGTGAGTAGATTTTTACCGAATCCCGGACCACACCGACAAAGCACAAGTCCGTGACCAGCGGTTTTATTGAGGCAAATATGTTGGGTGCTCGGCATTTCCAAAAAAGTCTACTCACTTAGCCGGCGGGCAGCCAAATGATTATTTAATCCCCGTCCGAGAGAAATCAATTAGCGGGCAGAAGGGCAAAAGTAGTCAAAAAAGCCCCGTCCCAAATTAGCTACCCCTTGCACCGATTATTCGCCCGGGTTGATGTTCGCGTAGAACTCGGCCCCGTCGTCCAGGCGCAGGATGCCCACGCGACCGAACTCGGAGCCGGTGGCGGCAGCGCAGTCGATGTCGATGCGATCGGGCACACCGGCGGCATCCTCGCCGCCCAGGCGCACGATCTGCCCGCGGCCCGACTCCTCATCGAGCCCCGCAAGACCACCGACCTCGCAATAACGCCCGAGCGACACCGTTGGCGTGTGACCGCTCACCACGACCGGACCCTTGCCCTCGGCAGAAAGCAGCCCGGTCGGCACATCCCAATAGCCGTGACGAATCCACAGCAGGTCATCGGACGACTGCACTGCGAGCATCTGCTGCAGCAGCTCGCGATCGGCACCCACCGCTCCGACGCCATCGGCACAATCGACACCATGCTCAAGCAAAAACGCGCGCGCCGCCTTCATCTCGATTCCAGCATGTACCAGCAGATACGGGCGCTCCTCGGTCTCGACCACCGCGTAGAGCGGCAGCGTGGCCATCCATCGCACGAGCTCCTCGTATGCCTCAAATTCCATGTCGTTGAGCTGCTCGCGCGTCGTCCAGCCACCGTTGATATCCCAGGTCTCGGCATCGAGCGGATCCTGACCAATGATGGCATCGAGCATGATCTGCTCGTGATTACCCTTGAGCACGCGGGCGTTGGGCAGCGAGCGTACGAGCTTAATAACGCCGACCGGATCGGGCCCACGATCGATCATGTCGCCCAGCACGTACAGCGTGTCGTCGGACGTCAACGAGATCTTAGACAGGGCCTCGTCAAGCGCACGCACGTGCCCGTGAGCATCAGATGTCACATAGATCGCCATGGTACGCCTCTCCTTGCATTGCGGCCGAAGCCCGGCGCCGCAACTAAAACTTCAAGTTGAACTTAAATGTTACTCATTGTACTCCGTTGCAATAAAGCTGGAAAGGGTTTCCGAGCAGAGGCAAAGACGGCAGCCGTCTATGACGATATCGCGCACGCCCGCAATCCAACCCCATAAACCCACCATCTTTGGGTACAAATAACCGCAGACAACTGACCGTGCCACGCCAACCACCCAGGAGCGGACACCATCCATGAACCAGATCCTTCTCTTTATCGGCCTCGTCATCATTTTGTGCCTGACCATCAAACCCGTCGGCAAAAAACTCCCCTTCCCCACCCTGCTCATCTTTATCGCACTCGGCATGCTGCTGGGCGTCAACGGCCCGGCACACATCGACTTTAGCGACTACGCGCTCACCGAAACCGTCTGCAGCACGGCGCTGCTATTCATCATGTTCTACGGCGGCTTTAACACCAATATCGACCGCGCCAAGCCCGTCGCCGCGCCGGCGGTGCTGCTGAGCACGCTCGGCGTCGTCATCACCGCAGGCATCACCGGCGTGTTCGCCCACTTTGTGCTGGGCTTCGACTGGATCGGCGGCCTGCTGTTGGGATCGGTCGTGGCGTCCACCGACGCGGCCAGCGTCTTTAGCGTTCTGCGCGAGCACAGCCTGTCGCTGAGGGGCGGCACCGACTCGCTGCTCGAGGTCGAATCGGGCTCCAACGATCCCGTCGCCTATATGCTCACCGCCGTGCTCGCCACACTCGCGGCCGGCGGCGACATCAACATTCCCGCACTGCTGGCCAAGCAGATTATCTTGGGCGTGGGCCTGGGCCTCGCCATCGGCTGGGCGGCGGGCCGCCTGATTGAACGCGCGCACGCAACGGCCGAGGGCGCGCAGACCATCTTTTTGTTCGCCGTGGCCATCGTCGCCTACGCGCTGCCGAGCTACCTGGGCGGCAACGGATTTTTGGCCGTGTACCTGGCCGGCATTGTGCTGGGTGCGAGCGACATCACCGGCAAGGTCGAGATGGCGCACTTTTTTGACACCCTCACCGAGATGGCCGAGATGACGATCTTCTTCTTGCTCGGCCTGCTCGTAACGCCCGCACGCCTGCCGCAAATGCTGCTACCGGGCCTGGCACTCATGGCATTTATGTTCTTTGTGAGCCGCCCCATCGCCGTAGGCATGCTGCTGGCGCCGTTTAGGACGAACCCTCGCCAGATCGCGCTCGTAAGCTGGGCGGGTTTGCGCGGCGCCGCTTCGGTCGTGTTTAGCCTCTTTGCCGTGGTAGCCGGTGTTCCCGGCGGTCACGACCTGTTTGACCTGGTGTTTGTGATTGCCGTGTCGAGCATTGTGGTGCAGGGCTCGCTGCTGCCGGCGGTGGCCAAGAAGCTCGATATGATCGATGCGGAAGGCGATGTGCGCCGCACTTTTAACGACTACCGCGACGAGGACGGCATGTCGTTCGTCAAGCTCAAGGTAGGCGCTGGACATCCGTTTGCCGGTCGCTCGCTCGCCGACATTGGCAGCGCCACAGACATGCTCGTGGTCCTGGTGCTGCGCGATGGCGCGCACCCGGTGCTGCCCAACGGTGATACCGTCATCGAGGAAGGCGACCTGCTGGTGATGGCCGCCCCAACGTTTGAAGAGCGCGCCGAGGTTACGCTGCGCGAGGTCACCGTGACGCCCCACGGTCGCCTGGCCGGCCAGCGCCTGCGCGATGTGCCGCAAGGCAAGCATCCGTTTATTGTGGTGATGCTCAAGCGCGAAGGCCAGACGATCATCCCCGATGGCAACACCCTAATATACGCCGGCGACGAAGCCGTCATCGCCACACTGGCATCGTAGTGACTAGGAGGTAGCTAATTTAGGACGAAGAGATCAAGCGCCTAGAGAACCTCATGTCTTCGCTCGCAGATTTGGATTTGCCTGAGGAGTAAGGTCACCCCTCCCCCATGTAACCATCCTGTAAATCATAGCGGCGTAGTCGAGTTTTACCGCGATGCGGTCGCGCCCGGCGCTCCACTGTGCTAAAGTATCCCGAACGTTCAAACGACTACGAGGGGAACTAGAAGATGGCACGTGTGCACAACTTCTCAGCTGGCCCGGCCGCGCTGCCTACAAGCGTGCTCGCCGAGATCGCCGACGAGATGATGGACTACCGCGGTTGCGGCATGTCCGTGCTCGAGATGAGCCATCGATCTAGCATGTACCAGCAGATCATCGACGACGCCGAGGCAACCCTGCGCCGTCTGCTGAACATCCCCGACAACTACCGTGTCCTGTTTTTGCAGGGCGGCGCCACACTGCAGTTTGCGGGCATCCCCATGAACCTCATGCGCCGCGGGCGCGCCGGCTACATCGTGACCGGCAACTTTGCCAACAAGGCATACAAAGAAGCCGCCAAGTACGGCGAGGCCGTGCTGCTCGCAAGCTCCGAGAGCACCAATTTCGACCGCATTCCCACCATGGCCGACATCAACGCGCGCATTGCCGCCGAGGCCGCGGGCGACGGGCTCGACTACGTCTACATCTGCCAGAACAACACCATCTTTGGCACCATGTACCACGAGCTGCCTAACTGTGGCGATGTGCCGCTGTTCGCCGATGTCTCGAGCTGCTTTCTGTCGCAGCCGCTCGACGTCGAGCGCTACGGACTCATCTACGCCGGCGCGCAGAAAAACGCCGGCGCCGCGGGTGTGACCGTGGTCATCGTGCGCAACGACCTCATCGCAGATGGCCCCGCCTTTGCGCAGACGCCGCAGTACATGGACCTCAAGACCCAGGCCGCCAAGGGCTCCATGCTCAACACGCCCAACACCTTTGGCATCTACGTGTGCGGCAAGGTGTTCCGTTGGGTTGTGCAGACCGGCGGACTTGCCGCCATGGCCGAGCGCAACTGGGCCAAGGCCAACCTGCTCTACGACCTGCTCGAACACAGCGAGCTGTTCCATAGCACCACGCAAGCCGAAAGCCGCTCCATCGCCAACGTCACCTTCCGTACCGGCGACGCCGAACTCGACGCGGCCTTTGTCGCAGGCGCGGCCAAGCACCAGATTCAAAACGTCAAGGGCCATCGCCTGGTGGGCGGTATGCGCGCCAGCGTCTACAACGCCGTAACCATGGAAGACGTGCAGGCACTGGCCTCGTACATGAAGGACTTCGAAGCGCAGCATAGTTTGAGTCCGCGATCTAACTAGCCCGCAACACGCGGGCCGACAAGCCACCTCAGACCACCCTGTTTAGATCAAAACCTGCTAAGGAGTTTTTCCATGCGCAAGATTAAGACCATCGACGACATCACTAAAGACGGCAAAGTCGAGTTTGGCGAGGGCTACGAGTTTGTGGGCACCGCCGAGGAGGCCGACGCGATCCTGATGCGCTCGACCGACCTGCACGGCTACGAGCTGCCCGAGGGCATCCGCGCCATCGCCCGCTGCGGCGCCGGCGTCAACAACATCCCCGTCGAGGAGTACGCCAAGAAGGGCGTCGTCGTCTTTAACTCCCCCGGCGCCAACAGCAACGCCGTCAAGGAGTTCGTCCTGGGCATGCTGGTGCTTTCGAGCCGCGGCGTCGTGCAGTCGATGAACTGGGTGCGCGACAACGCCGACGACCCCGAGATCCAGGTCGATGCTGAGAAGGCCAAGAAGGCCTTTGTGGGCCGCGAGCTCAAGGGCAAGCGCATCGGCGTCATCGGCCTGGGCAACGTGGGCTCCAAGGTCGCCAACGCCTGCGTCGATCTGGGTATGGACGTCTACGGCTACGATCCGTTCATTTCCGTCGAACACGCGTGGGTGCTGAGCCGCGAGGTGCAGCGCGTGGGCACGCTCGAGGATCTGTGCCGCGGCTGCGACTACCTCACCGTGCATGTGCCCAGCAAGGCAGACACCATCGGCATGATCAGCACCGAGCAGATCAACCTGCTGGCACCCGACGCCGTGCTCATCAACTACGCGCGCGAAACCATCATTGACGAGGACGCCGTCGACGCTGCCCTGCGCGAGGGCAAGCTCAGCTGGTTTAGCTGCGACTTCGCCACGCCCAAGACGGTCAAGATGCCCAATACGTTTATCACCACGCACTCGGGCGCCGGCACCGGCGAGGCCGAGGCCAACTGCGCAGACATGGCCATCAGCGAGCTCAAGGATTACCTGGAGAACGGCAACATCGCCCACAGCGTCAACTACCCCGCCTGCAGCATGGGTAAGGCACGCGCCGCAAGCCGTATCGCCTGCCTGCACGCCAACGTGCCCAACATGATCGGCCAGATAACGGCAATCCTTGCCAAGGACAACGCCAACGTGCAGCGCATGACCAACGAGTCCGCCGGCGAAAACGCCTACACCATGTTCGACACCGACGAGCACCTGGACAGCAGCACCATCGAGGCGCTCAAGCAGATTCCGTCGATGTATCGCGTGCGCGTAATCAAATAGCGCCGGCTGATCTGACGGGCAGTTCCCCATGTGGCCTGCCCGTCACTGACATTGAATGCCCGCGGGGACGCCTTTCGCACGAGAGGCGCCCCCGTTTTTGTGAGCACTCCTTTAAATACACCGAGCCGCTTCTTGACATACAATCTGTATGTTGACCTAACTATCTATGAGGTGCCTATGGTTGATACAGATTTTGCTTGGCGGCTTACGCAAGGACTCGTGCGGATCGACAGCTCAGACCCGGGTGCGTATGAGGACGAGATTGAGCGCTATATCAAAGCGTTGGTTGAGGAACGGGTGGCACAGCTGAGCCATCCGGTGCTCCATGCCGTGCAGGTTGCAGAGCTCGAAGTACTCCCCGGGCGCCGCAACCTTATGGTCACCGTGCCGGGACTGAGCGACGAGCCACGGCTCGTCTATATCTGCCATATGGATACCGTTACGCTGGGCGATGGCTGGGACGCGGACATTCCGCCGCTCGGGACGGTTGTGCGTAACGACAAATTCTATGGCCGTGGCGCCTGCGACATGAAGGGTGGCCTGGCCTGCGCCATTGCCGCACTGGTCCATACGCTCGAGCGCGTGGTGGCGGATGGCGCGCTGCCCCGCCGCGGCTTTTCGCTCATCTGCTCGGTCGACGAAGAAGATTTTATGCGCGGCTCAGAGGCCGCGATCGATGCTGGCTGGGTCGGCCCGCGTGAATGGGTGCTGGACACCGAGCCTACCGACGGACAAATCCAAGTGGCGCACAAGGGGCGTACGTGGTTCGAGATTGAAATGGATGGCGTGACGGCGCATGCAAGCCAGCCCTGGAAGGGCGCGGATGCCGTCGCCGCCATGGCCGAGGTCGTGTGTTCGCTCCGTCGCGCGTTTGTGACGCTGCCCGTGCACGATGAGCTGGGGCCTTCGACCATCACGTTCGGCCAAATCGAGGGCGGATATCGCCCCTACGTCGTACCCGACCGCGCCAAAGTCTGGGTCGACATGCGCCTGACCCCGCCGACCGATACGGCCGCCGCAACGCGCATGGTAGAGCAGGCCATCGCCGTCGCCGAAGCCGCCGTTCCCGGTTGCCATGGCAGCTACACCGTGACGGGCGACCGCCCCGCCATCGAGCGCGACCCGAACTCTCCCCTTCTAGCAGCGCTCAAGCGTGCCGCCGATGACGTGACGGACGCGGACACGACCGTCGGCTTCTTTACCGGCTACACCGACACCGCCGTCATTGCCGGCAAGACAGGTAACCGCAATTGCATGAGCTACGGTCCCGGGTCGCTCGCGCTCGCGCACAAGCCCAACGAATATGTGCCCCACGCCGATATCGTTCGTTGTCAGCAGGTGCTAATCGCGCTCGCCGATAACGTGCTCTGGGACGCGAGCGGCCAAGTTGGGGCATAATAAGCCGCGAACAAACCGACTCGCGCGTTAGGACCGTCCATGAAAGCTCTTCCGTTTCCCTGCATCCGCCCGGCTCAGGACCGCGTGCTCGAAGCGCTGCCTGCAATGGGCAGCATCCTGAGCGGCAACGATGCTCTGCGCGGAGCCATTGTCGATGGTCTGATGCTCAAGGACCCGGGTGCAGCGTATTACGTGTATGAATGCTCCGGAGAGCCGGGGCGCGTGACGGGCGTTGTGGCGATCTGCCCGGTTGGTGCGCTAGCGGGCGGCGACGCGGTTGCCGCCGATACGACCGCCGCCGCGCGCGCGATCGCCGAGCTCAAGGTGCAGCCGCGCCCCGTGTCGCTCGCCTACGAGGCGTCGCCCGTCATGGACATCATCCTGGGCGCTGCCAAAGAGGGCGCCTCGCTCTACGCCGTCACCGATCCCGCGGGCATTACGCACCGCGTGTGGGAGATCAAGCGCGAGGACGCTGTTGCCGCCATCCGTGCCATGCTCGATCAGGCGCCCGGTCCGGTGTTCGCCGGCGACTCCGCCTATGCCGCCGCGCTGGCTGGGGCCTCACAGCTCCTGGCCGACGATGCCCGTGCTGCCGGCACCTACACGGGCAAAGAGCCGTTCAACTTTGCCGTAGCTGCGCTCTTCCCCGCCGCGCAGGTCAGCGGCGCCGCGCCGCAGGTTCCGACAGGTCTGCTCACGCACCAGGTCGCGCGGTTCTAGCAAAACCAGACCGCCCAGCGCAAAAATCGGCAGCTCAACAAACAGGGGGCGGAGATGCAGCAGGTACATGCATCTCCGCCCCTTTTGCGTCGAGAAGTTATGTCGGCGACCCGTGCCGCCGCGCTCGCGTTATCCGCGCTGCGGACCCGCAGTAGCCACAAGCGGTTCAAGCCCCAGCTCGCGCGCGTAATCCTCCTGCGTAAAAATCTCAATCAGCTCAAACGTACCGGCCTCGTCGTCAAACACGAAATGCAGCACCGAGCAGTTGCCCGGCACGCGATCGTGCTCGTCGGCCGCCGCACCCTTCACGTGGTCCATGAACTCCTTGATGGCCGATCCGTGGCTCACCGCGAGAACGCACTCGTGGTCCGGGCGTCGCATAAGATCGGTCAACGTCGCCACCATGCGCTCGCGCACCTGCATCTGGCCCTCGCCGCCAAACTGGCAATAGAAGTCGCGCCATGGGCGTTCGGGCATGAGCATCACGCGCTCGGCCTCAAACTCGCCAAAGAACCACTCGCGCAGACCGTCCAGGCGCTCGTGCGCCAAGCCCGGCCACAAGTTGGCGATAGTCTGCTCGGTGCGATGAAGCGTCGAGGTGTAGGCGTGGTCGGGCTCAATGCCGCGCGCACGTAAAAACATGCCGGCGCGCGCCGCCTGGTCGCAACCCAACTGCGTAAGCGGCGAGTCACTCCAGCCCTGAATAATACGCTTAAGGTTGAATATCGTCTGTCCATGACGAACCAGATACAGGTCTTTATTCATAGGGGGTCCTTTCGTTTGTTACCAACCCAAGAGCGAAAACGCCCCGTCGCAATAGCCAAAATGAAGCACGGCACCGTTGTCGGGTAGCTCTCCCCTGCCAGTCACATACTCAAGAAACTCCTGGCAGGCTGAGCCGTGGGAAACCGCCAGCACGCAGTCGTGCTGCGGCCTGGCCATGATGCGGGACAGCGCCGCGACCATGCGCGACTGAAGCTGCACTTCCGACTCGCCGCCAAAGGCCACCGGATAATCGCCCCAGGGCTGCGGCGGCATCTCGCGATTTGATGTGCCCTCCAGCGAGCCAAAATGCCACTCACGCAGGTCATCGACCAGCTCAATGGAACGGCCCTCGCCAACGATAAGCTCGGCCGTATGCCGCGCCCGGCCCAACGGCGAGGAATACACATGGTCAAAGGTCACGCCGCGGTCCTCGAACGCCGCGCGCGTCGCCAGCGCCTGCTCGCGCCCGCGCGCCGTAAGCGGCGAATCGTGCCAGCCCTGCAAAATGCTCTGCACATTGAGCTCAGTCTGCCCATGCCGCACCAAATACAGATCGGCCACATGCCCTCCCCTCGTACCACCACAAAGGGGACAGGAGTCTTTGTGGTGATTTTGCCGCCGGATTGCGCCGCAACGACGCACAACTACAGCAGCACGTCGGCAAGCGGACGCTTGGGTACGTGGTGCACCCGCGCCTCGTCGCGCCAATAATTGATGGAGCCGTCGGGGTTGGAATCGATCGCATCGATCACCTGCGTCTCGGCCGGAACGCCAAACGCCATGATCAGCTTGAGCTCATATTTGTCGTTATCGAGCCCCATGGCATCGATCGCGTGGGGCGTAAAGGCCTTGAACATGCAGGCTGCCACCTCGGGCGTGGCGCTGCGGGCGGCGAGCATCATCGTCTGTGCGGCAATGCCCGTGTCGACATCGGTAATGGGAGCGGCGGGCTTGCCCGGAACGGCGCGCTCAGCAAGAATCGCGATGTAGCCGGTCGGGCGCTCACCCTCGGCAGGACCCGGCCAGTCCTTAAGTGCGCCGGCCCATGCGAGCTCGTCAAATACACGCGCGCAGTCCTCTGCACCGCTTACCACATGAAAACGCAGACGCTGAGCATTGGCACCACAGGGAGCCAGGTGCGCAAGTTCCGCCAGCTCGAGCAAAAACTCGCGCGGCACTCGCATAGACTCGTCAAAGCGACGGCACGTGCGGGCGCGTCGAACCAACGCATCAAACGCGTCCAAGCCGAGCTTTTCGCAACCTTGCTTTGCCATCGACTCAGCGCTTACCGGCGCCGCGGGAACTGTTTCGTTCATAGGGACCCCCAATTTCGGGCAATTGTTCTTAGGAAAATCTAACCTAAAACGTAGGCAATAACGAACAGGGCCGCAATGTTCTACACCTGTTGAATAGAAAATCGCGACGTGGGGAACAACGGAAACAATTCGGGGCCTTTGGGTTACGTTTCACCCTCCCCGACCCATACGCCAGCGCCTTTAGGCGATACTGGCTGTAATGATCAAGGCTTACGCCGCACGGAAAGGAGACATTATGGGCATCTTTAAGAATGATGACCAAAAATCGAGCCAGTTCGGATTTGACGAGAAAAGCATGGCTGGCAAGGCCGTCAAAGCCGTGCGCTGGATTTACGCCATCACGGGCGTCTTGGCGCTCGTCGCCGGCATCGCACTGCTGTTTGCGCCCGCCAAGTCCCTCGTCTTCCTGACGACCGTCTTGGGCTTCTACTTTGTAATCACCGCTGCCATCAGGCTGTTCACTGCCATTTTTGAGCCGCTGCTGCCCACCGGCTGGCGCGTGACGAGCATCATCTCCAACCTACTCATTATCTTGGGCGGCGTCATAATCCTGCGCAACCAGGCCTTCTCGACCGCGACGCTCACCACGATGGTGGTTATCGTGGCCGGCTTTGGCTGGATCGTCGAAGGTGTCATGTCCATTCTGGAGTCCGAGCTTTCGTCCAACCGTGCCCTCGCCATCCTGAGCGGCGCGCTCTCCATCATCGCCGGCATGTTCGTGTTTATCTATCCGCTGTGGTCGGCCAAGATGCTCGTTATCTTTAGCGGCGCCGCGCTGCTGGTGTTTGGCGTTACGCTGATTGTTCGCGCTATTCAATTTGGCAAACTGGTGCACTAGATGCCGCGAACGCTCTTTATTGATGCCGACGCCTGCCCGGTCACGCGCGAGTCGATTGATTGCGCACGGCGGGCGGGCGTCGCCGTCGTTATCGCCGGCAACAGCACACAGAACCTGGAACGCCACATTCGCCGCGACGATCCGCGCGACGTCGAGCATGCGCGACGCGGATTTTGGGTCACGACGCTCGATGTGAGCGTGGGCGCCGACAGCGCCGACTTTGCCATTGTCGAACGCCTGCAGGCGGGCGACGTAGTCGTGACGCAGGACATTGGCTTGGCGAGCATGGTGCTCGGGCGCGATGCCGCCGCCATCGGCGTACGCGGGCGCGTCTACGATAAGGCGACCATCGACATGCAACTGTTTATTCGCCACGAGGAAAAGAAGGTGCGCCGCGCCGGCGGTCGCACTCGCGGTCCGGCGGCATTTACCAGCGAAGACCGGGCCCGCTTTAAGCGCAACCTCACCGAGCTGCTGCGCTAACCAAGGTAGATTTTTGGGACATGCCTAAAAATCTACCTTTTTGTTTTGGCGATTGACGCGCATCCAACGCCCAAGTCATGGCGGTAGATTTTACGGCATACCCCAGTTTTTACGGCATATCCCAATAATCTACTTAGAGACCAACGGCGGAAAGGATGAGACCCCAGCCCGCGCCGATAGCGTACATCATAATCAGGAACACGACGTTTTCGCGGGCGCTGCGGTTGGTGCGGAACAGCACCAGGTAGCCCACGCCGGCGGAAATAAGCGTGCCGGCGAGCATCGGTGCCAGCTGCAGCGCGCCTTCCAGATACAGCTGCGTGATGACGACGCTGGCCGAGCAGTTGGGAATCAAGCCGACAAGCGCCGAGCCCAGGACCGCAAGCGTCTCGTTACCGCGCAGGAACTGCTCAATCGCCGATTCGCCGAACGTCTCGAGCACGGCGACCAGAATCAGCGTCACCAGAAAAATGAATACCGATACCTGCACAGTGTGCGAGATCGCACTGCGGATAATCGACAGAACGGGCGCGCCCTCATGGGAGTGGGAGTGACCGTGGTCATGATGGTGTTCATGATCGCCCTCATGACCGTGATCGTGGCCATGTCCGTGTCCGTGGTCGTGCTCGTCCTCGTCTTCATCGCAACCGCAATGGTCGCGCTCGCACAGCTCATGGATGTGATCGGCGCTCACGCCCGCCTCGGCCACCTCGTCGATGATGTCACCGCCGCTGTGGTCGTCATGCGCGCAGTTAACGTGCGCCGGATTGACAGTGGTCCCCAGCACGGTACGGCGAATCGCCGCGTGCGCGCGGGCGTTACGGCGCAGGCCGCGAATGGCAGCGTCCACGATAAAACCCGTGACCAGTGCGATCAGCGCTTTCGAAGCCAAAAGCATCGCCATAGTCTGCACGGGAACCTGCTCGGCAAGTAGCAGCGGCAGCATCTCATCGGAGGTCGAAAGGAACACCGCCACCAAGGTGCCCAGCGTCACGACGCGACCGGCGTACAGCGTGGCCGCCATTGCCGAAAAGCCGCACTGCGGCACCATGCCCAGCAACGAGCCAACGACGGGGCCGGCGGCTCCAGCACGCTTGATGGCGCCGTTAACGCGGTTGCCCGCAACATGCTCGAGCGTCTCGAGGGCCAAATATGTCACCAATAAGAACGGTACCAGCGAGAGCGTGTCCTTGCCGGCGTCGAACAGAATATCAATCAGCAAATCCATGACGGATGGAACCTTTCGTGTCTTTCGGCAGCATTGTAAAAGTCCTAGCGGTCAACTAGGGTATTGTAGTTGTCCTAGGCGCGATGCCAACAGTTGCCCATGGTAAACTATCATCTCGCCACATCTTAATGACCCTGAGCCGCACGACGCGGCCCATCCAAGGAGCAGTTATATGAACGTTTCACAAGCACTCGAATACGAGCACCAGCCGTTTATTCCCATGTTTATCTATGGCGATCATGGCGCCATGGAGTCCGAGCGCCAGAAGGGCGAAGAGGCCCTTAAGGTGCTCGAAACCGAGTACTTTACCGCCGAGGGCGACCCCAGCTTCGACTTTGCCACCGTGCGCGACCTGGCTGACCGCAACCGCGACCTGTGCGACCAGATTGGCGAGGCGCGCCTGCGCAACGTGACGCCCGCGACGCTTTCGCGCGGTCTGTCCGACGCCGACACCTGCGCCGCCATCGGCAAGATGCAAAAGCGCACCGCCGCGTCCGTCATGCGCGAGATCCGCGGCGACCGCGACGCGCTCGGCGTGGCGTACGCCCGCAAGCCTATCCAAGGCACAGTGCTCGGCATCGACATCGAGACCACCGGCCGTGCACCCGAGCGCGGCTATATCATCAACGTGGGCTGGGAAATCATGGAGCTCACCAGCGACGCCGTCCCGCACGACGCCGAGGCACACTACTGCGGCCTGCCCGATATCTACCGCGGCGAGGATGTGCCGCTGTCGAATATCCACCACATCACCTGGGACGACATCGACGGCAAAACGCCCTTCCGCGAGAACAAAGAGCTGCAAAAGCAGCTGCTCAAGCTTATGAAGAAGTACCCGTACATGGCACACAACGCCGCCTTTGAGGACAGCTGGTTCAAGATCCACCTGGACGGCTACGCCGAGGCACGCCGCGCCGGCAAGATCATCGTCATCGATTCGCGCCAGATCTGCCGCAGCTTGGACGCCGACGTGCGCTCGCTCCCCCGCGAGTCCGCGCCCGCCGCGCTCGAGAACTGGGCGCGCCGCCGTGGCACCCTCGCCGCCGACGCCAACGAGCAGCACCTGGGCCTCGACGACACCGACCTCATGCTCCGCACCGTCCAAGCCGAGTTCAACCTCAAGAACCTGTTTGCCAAGTAGAAACGCCTGCGACAAGCATGGCCCCGCTCACGAGCGGCCCCGCAGCGGGAAACCCCGCAGCGGGGCCGCCCTACGTTCCACAGATAGATCTGCCATCACAAATTCTGAACCCTCATTTTGAACGATTTTGGCCAATTCCCGACACGTAATTCGTTGTCGAATGGTGATGCATCACAATCAAATGTGCAGCAATTGAGTAGTTATATGCTATAGCTAAGCTGCGAAAACTTTTATTTAGGGCATACCAACTCATAATTGCGTCAAGCTTTTGGACAGCATTTGGTTAGACCTCTAAAACGACTTTTTCACTCAGCGCCATCAACACGGCATTAGCTGACACGATATATACCATGAGTATCGTATTGTCACATACCACTGCAAAAGCGGTCTACCAGGCCGTGCATTCGGTGTCTGCGAAAGGCATCGAGTCCTGTAACCCTGCCGCGATTTACGGATCATGTCCCACCGGAACGCTCCTTGACGCAGCCGCAGAATGGCTCACCAAACATGATGTTTCCCTCGGCGCAAATGATTCCCTCGAGGTGATGGTGTTTGATCGCAGGAATGCGCGCTATGCAGTGAACTGTCAATGCCACGTTTCTTCAAAACGATTCTCAAACTCACGCTTTATAGAGCTCAAAGATGGCATCTTCATTGTTGGCGTTGAGCTTTGCGCACTTCAGGCCGCCACCTATCTTTCTTTTCGCGAACTAGTGGAGTATTACTTTGAACTGTGCGGCGCTTATTCCCTTGGAACCGACTCTTCCACCTCCTATACCGAGCGTTTCGCGCTCACCTCGACCGAGAGGTTAAAGCAGTTCTTTAATTCCATTACCAGATGCGACGGTCTGGCCCTTGCCCGAAAGGCGATCCAATGTGTGCGCGACGGATGCCGGTCTCCCATGGAAACGGCATTTGTCATGATGCTAACGCTGCCCAAAAGCGAAGGAGGGCTTGGTATTAAGGGAATTGAGACCGATTACGAGGTGCAGGTCACCACTGCCGCAAAGAATCTCACGAGACGCAAAAAGTTCTTTATGGATGCGTATCTAAAGAAATCTCGCACAGACATTGAATACAACGGTTTTTATCATGACGCGGAAGAAGACCGCGCCATCGATGAGGAACGCAAGAATGCGCTTGCGTCCATGGGATACGGAATCATCACCGTCAGCCGTTATTCCTTTATGCATGCCAGCTCTTTCGTTAGGGTCATGGAAGCAATCCAGCGGAAAGAGGGCGTACGCCCCTCGCGTCTACCAAAAGACTTTCAAATCATGCAAGAGGACCTGAGACAGTTTGTGCTCAGAAGGTTTATAGAAGAGAAAAGGCGAATTCAGAAGCAGCTTCGCCAGGATTCCGAAGAGCGCCAACGAATCGACCTCGAAAAAGCAACACTCGAAGGCATCACGCTGGATGACCCGACAATTAATGAAGTTACAGCAATCGATGACATGCAGACAGTCGAATCCGACAGCCCATCATTTGCCCAAACAAGCAGCCTCGCGCCCGAGGGCAGGATCTTCGGGGCCGGAAGCTAGACCGGCTAACAAGGTGGGTACCCTAGCGATGTGCAAAATTGCGAGTATTCAGCAGGGTCGGCCCTCCAGCACCCACAAGTTAATCCAAATGAGAAACAAAGACGCTATCGAACGGGAACGTTAGGCAACACTTGAGGAAGATCTTATCTGTTTACCGCCCTTGGATAACTCTTGAGCGGCTTTATTTGGCCCGAAATAGATAAACAGACCCCCTATAGTTGCAGAATACTCCAATTTTTGCACGGCGCGGGGGCACCCACCTCGGCATCGACTATCAAAACCGCTCAATCCGGAATCTCGTCCACTATTCCCCATCATTTTGTGCGATGAATTACTTAAACGTTATTGACATATGAACATACGCTCATATAATCGGAAGTAAGTTATTTGAGCGTATGTTCATATGAAAGGATATTGCAATGAGCATCCGCGTTGATGAAACGAAACCCGACACCGAGGCCACCGAGCCAGTGATCCCCACCACCTGCTCGCCCGAGGACCTTCCCGACGAGGAGCTTCTCTACGACCTCGCCGACCTGTTCAAGGTCTTCAGCGACACCACGCGCATCAAGATCCTCTATGCCCTCATGGGCCGCGAGCTCTGCGTGGCGGACATCGCCGAAGCGACCGAAACCTCGCAGTCCGCGGTGTCGCACCAGCTGCGCACACTCAAGCAGTCGCACCTGGTTAAATTCCGGCGCGACGGGCGCAATATCCTATACTCGCTCGCCGACGACCACGTCTACACCATGCTCAACCAGGGCATGAGCCACATCTGCGAATAGCGACCAACCACGGTACCAGCGCGGCCTGCACCCAAGCCGCAAATACGGGGAAAGGAATCCACCATGAAAAAGCAGTTCAAGCTCGATGAGATCGACTGCGCCAACTGCGCGCGTAAGCTTCAGGACGAGCTGGCCAAGCTCGATGGCGTCAAGTCCGTTTCGGTCAACTTTATGACCCAGAAGCTGACGCTCGAGGCCGATGAAGCCGAGTTCGACGAGGTCCTCGACCGCGTTGTGGAGTTCACCGCCGACGCCGAGCCGGACTGCGAGATCATTCTCTAGCCAAGGTTTACGCCAACCCGCAAGGCCGCGCTTGCCGCGGCCTTTGCTCGCGAAATTATGTGAGCGAGTGTTCATACATTCAAATGGGAGGATACGAGTCATGGCCACCGCCGACCCCAAGAAGAAAAAGAAGAAGCGCAAGAAGAAAGAGTCACTCGAGCATAAGCGCAACCGCATCCTGGTAGCGCTGGGCATTTTTGCCGTGGTGTACGCCCTCGATGAGTTCGGCACCCTCACCGCCGCATTCGGTACCCCGGGCGACATCTACGCCAGCTTTATGCTGTTCCTCATACCGTTTTTGATTGCCGGCTACGACGTGCTGCAAAAGGCATTCAATAACATCCGCCGCGGCAAGGCCTTCGACGAGAGTTTCCTTATGGCAGTCGCGACCATCGGCGCGTTTGCCATGGTGCTCTTCCCCGATACCGACCCGCACATGGCCGAAGGCGCCGCCGTCATGCTGTTCTACCAGGTCGGCGAGCTGTTCCAGGCGTACGCCGTGGGCAAGAGCCGCAAGTCGATCAGTGCCATGATGGACATCGCGCCCGACTACGCTAACGTCGAGCAGCCCGACGGCACACTCGAGCAGGTCTTCCCCGATGACATCGCGGTCGGCACCGTGATCGTGGTCAAGCCCGGTGAGCGCGTGCCCATCGACGGCGTCATCGTCGAGGGCGAGACGCAACTCGACACCGCCGCGCTCACGGGCGAGTCAGTCCCCCGCCCCGCCAAGTCCGGCGACGATATCATCAGCGGCTGCATCAACATGACGGGGCTCATCCACGTGCGCACCACCAAGCCATTTGGCGAGTCCACTGTCGCGCGCGTCCTGGAGCTCGTAGAAAACGCCAGCGAAAAGAAGGCGCGTACCGAGAACTTCATCACGCGCTTTGCCCGCGTCTACACGCCCGCCGTCACCGGCGCGGCCGCGGTGCTCGCGCTCGGCGGCGGCCTAATCACCGGCGCCTGGTCCGACTGGATCCTGCGCGGCCTGACTTTCCTGGTCGTCAGCTGCCCGTGCGCGTTGGTGATCAGCGTCCCGCTCAGCTTCTTTGGCGGCATCGGCGGCGCGTCCAAGCTGGGCGTTCTCATCAAGGGTTCTAACTACCTCGAGACGCTCGCCGACGTGGACACCGTCGTCTTTGACAAGACGGGCACCCTCACCAACGGCACGTTCTCGGTGGTCGCGGTACACCCCGAGGCCGGCTATACCGAGCAGTCGTTGCTAGAAGTCGCAGCCCTTGCTGAGTCGTTCTCCGATCACCCCATCGCGCAGTCCGTACGTGTCGCCTACCAGGGCGAGGTCGACCCCAAGCGCGTTAGCAACTCCGCCAACGACGCGGGCCACGGCGTGACGGCAACCATCGACGGCAAGCACGTCGTCGTTGGCAACGCAAAGATGCTCGCCGCGGCCGGAGTCGAAACGCCCGATTGCGAGGTCGTCGGAACAATTCTGCATGTGCTCGTTGACGGCGTGTACGCCGGCCACATCGTGATTGCAGACACCGTCAAGGCCGATGCTGAGCAAACGATTCGCGACCTACACGCCGCCGGCGTCAAGCGCACCGTCATGCTCACGGGCGACCGCGAGGAGGTTGCGGCGTCTGTGACCAAGCAACTCAGTCTCGACGAGTTCCACGCGCAGCTGCTGCCGGGCGATAAGGTCGAGCGTGTTGAGGCGTTGCTCGCGGGCGAAAGCGGCAAGGGCAAGCTCGCTTTTGTCGGCGACGGTATCAACGACGCACCCGTGCTTACCCGCGCAGACGTTGGCATCGCCATGGGCGCTATGGGCTCGGACGCCGCAATTGAGGCGGCGGACGTCGTGCTCATGGATGACAAGCCGTCCAACATTTCCCGCGCGATCCGCGTGGCGCGCAAGACCATGGCGATTGTCTGGCAGAACATCATCTTTGCGCTGGGCATTAAGTTGCTGATCCTGGTGCTGGCAGCGCTCGGCATCGCCAATATGTGGCTTGCCGTCTTTGGCGACGTGGGCGTGGCGATCATCGCCATCCTGAACGCCATGCGCGCGATGGGTGTCAAGAACCTGTAGCGTTCGTGGGCTGTCCGGCCGGGGTCGGGCTTGGTTTTGAAAACGTCCTCACGCATGAGGCCCGCCTTTCCTGCTCCTGCGGAGCAACGGAAAGACGGGCCTCGCGCTGCGGAGTGTTTTCAAAACCAAGCCCGGCCCCGGCCTGCGGTAACGTTGCTGGCGGTTCTTGGGCATCGCTTGCTGGTGGGGTTCCTTGTCTGAGTTGGACTTAGTTGGTGGGACCACTCGTCTCGGTCGCTGTCCCGCGCCGTTCCGGCGCGGGAGGCGCGCCGCTGCGGGAGTGCTAGTCGGTCATTATTGGCGCCGAAGCACCGTCCCGTCCCAGCATCGCCCTCAGCTTCTCGAAGCTTTCCTCGCTTAGGCAGTGCTCCATGTGGCAGCCCTCTTGCGACGCGACCTCAGCCGAAACACCCGCATCCTCTAGCAGCCCCACGAAAAAGCAGTGACGCTCCCACATTTGACGAGCGACCTCCAGACCACGCTCCGTCAGATGAACATCTCGCTTGCCCATTTCGACATAGCCGTTGCTTTCCAACGTCGCCATGGCCTTGGAAACGCTCGCCTTAGTTACACCGAGGTACTCCGCAACGTCGATCGAGCGCACGATGCCCTGACGTTCCGACAGAACGTAGATCGATTCGAGATAGTCTTCTCCGGATTCACGCAGGGCCATGGGCCGCCTTTCGCGATGATTGCTAGTTAGCCGTTGGATACTTTCCACGGCTTACTTTACCGCAAAAGTTGCCCATGTCTTACTACTTTGCCTAAAAGTTAGCCGTGTTTCACAAAACGAGCGGGACGAAAACAAAATGGGAACACGCCCCGCAAGGAGTGTCCCCAAGTGCCGAGCCGCAGCTATAGCAGTCCAAAGTACTTCGCGGCGTTGTAGATGCCGTCGTCGTCCACGGCGGTCGTCACATAGGTCGCCGCAGCCTTCACGGTCTCCTGCGCGTTGCCCATGGCCACACTTGTGCCCACGGCCGAGAACATCGACAGGTCGTTCTCGCCGTCGCCAAAGGCAATCGCCTCGCTCGCGTCGACACCCAGGCGCTCGAGCGTCGCCGCCACGCCCAGGTCCTTGCCGCCGTTGGCCGGAATAATATCGCAGAACAGATCGCACCAGCGCGTAGTGAGCGAATGCGACACGGCGTCGGTCACGATATGCTCGTCGGCCGGGTCCACAAAGGCGCAGAACTGGTAGACCGGCGCATCAAAGGCATGCTCAAACGGCTCCTCGTGGTAGACGATTCCCGCGTTGCTACCGGCCGTCACCACACGCTCGGACAGGCGGTTCACAAACGAGTTCTCGCCCTGCATGCACAGCGAGTCGTAGCGCCCCTGTGCCACCTGGCCCACGATCACCGCAACGTCGTCCGGATCAATCGGGCAGCTACGGTAGACGCCCTCGGCATCAAAGCAGTGTTGGCCCGAAAGCGTAATGTACGCATCCCAGCCCAAGTCGAACAGCCAATCGGGCATCTGGTAGGTCGGACGGCCCGTGGCGATCACGCACGCAATCCCCTGCTCGCGAAAGCTGTCGAGCACCTGCTGAGCCGACGCCGGAATCCGGTGGGTCTTAAAGCTCAGCAGCGTGCCGTCGATATCGAAAAACGCGGCTTTGATCATCCTCGTCTACTCCTCGCCCTCGAGCTTTTCGCTCGCCTCGAGCCACGCCATCTCCAGCTCGTCCATGGCGGCGTGGGCCTCGTCGATCTTTGCCTGCTGCTCGCCCAGCGCCGTGTAGTTGGTGGGATCGACCTGGGCCATGGCGGCCTCGGCCTCCTCCACGCGAGCGCGCTGCGTCTCCATCTTGCGCTCGAGCGAGCTCACCTCGCGGCGGAGCTTCTGGCGTTCGGCGTTGGAAAGACCGTTGGGCTGCCCGCTCGTCTTAGGCTTTTCGGCCGCAGCTGCCGCGGCACCGGTGTCGAACGTGCCGGTCTTGGCACTCGGCGCGCCCACGGGCTCGCCCTCGGCGGTGGCGTTGCACAGGCGCAGGTACTGATCGACGCCGCCGGGCATATGCGTCAGGTGGCCGTCAAGCAGTGCCCACTGTTGGTCGGTCACGCGCTCCATGAGGAAACGGTCGTGCGTCACCAGGATCAGCGTGCCGGGCCAGCCGTCCAGCAGATCCTCGACAATCGCGAGCATATCGGTATCCAGGTCGTTACCGGGCTCGTCCAGGATGAGCACGTTGGGCTCGTCCAGGATCGTCAGCAGCAGCGACAAGCGACGGCGTTGGCCGCCCGAAAGATCGCCGATGCGGCTCCAGAGCTGCTGCGTCGTAAAGCCCAGGCGCTCGCAAAGCTTCTCGGGCGAGGTCTCCTTGCCGTCGATGACGTAGTACTTCTTATAGTTGCTCAGCACCTCGCGGATCGTGTCGCCCATGTAGGGCTCGAGCTCCTCGAGCTGCTGCGATAGCACGCCAAAACGCACCGTCTGGCCGATCTTTACGCGGCCGCGCAGGGGCGCGATCTTGCCCTGGATCACGTCGAGCAGCGTGGACTTGCCGGCACCGTTCTCGCCCAAAAGACCATAGCGGTCGCCCGCGCCGATAAGCCAGGTCACGTCGGAGAGCACCTGCTTGGGCGAGCCGTCGGTATCCGCATAGCCGGCGTCCACGTCGATCACGTCGATGACCTGCTTGCCCAGGCGGCTCACCGCCAGGCGCTTGAGCTCCAGCTCGTCGCGCACGGGCGGCACGTCGGCGATGAGTTCGCGAGCGGCATCCACGCGAAACTTGGGCTTGGTGGAGCGCGCCTGGGCGCCACGGCTCAGCCACGCGAGCTCCTTGCGCGCCATGTTGCGACGGCGCTCCTCGGTGACGGCGGCCATGCGGTCGCGCTCTACGCGCTGAAGGATATATGCCGAGTAGCCGCCCTCGAAGGGGTCGACCTGGCCGTCGTGGACCTCCCACATGCTGGTGCAGACCTCGTCCAAGAACCAGCGGTCGTGCGTGACCACGAGCATGGCGCCCTGACCGCGCTGCCAGCGGGCCTTTAAGTGGCGCGCGAGCCAGTTGATGGTGCGCATGTCCAGGTGGTTGGTGGGCTCGTCGAGCATGAGCACGTCATAGTCGCCGATCAGCAGGCGCGCGAGGTCCACGCGACGGCGCTGACCGCCCGAAAGCTCGCCCACCGTGCCCTCCCAGGGCACATCGCTAATAAGGCCGGCCAGAATCTGGCGCGTACGCGGACTCGACGCCCACTCATACTCGGGCGTGTCGCCCACGACGGCATGATGCACGGTATCGGTGTCGACAAGCTGGTCCTTTTGGCCGAGCAGACCGATCGTGGTGCCGCGACGATGCGTCACGCGGCCATCGTCGGGCTCCAGCGTGCCGGCAAGCACGCTCAGCAGCGTCGACTTGCCGTCGCCGTTTTTACCGACAATACCAATACGGTCGCCCTCGCCCACGCCGAGCGTCACGCTATCGAAAATATGCTTGGTGGGAAACTCTAGGCTGACGGAATCGCATCCCAAAAGAATCGCCATATGCCCTGCTCCTTCGTAGAAATTCAACGTTGTCCATGATAGCAGCGAAAAGGCAGGCCGCACACGACACAAAAAGGCGGGCCATCTCCCGCAAGAGATGACCCGCCCCTCCAATCAGTCCCGTGGCGACCGTGGCCGCCACGGGCCTCAAGCATGTCCCGGACTAGGAGAACATGCCGGTGAGGTAATCATTCAGCCGCTTATCCTTGGGCCGTTGGAAAATCTCGTCGGTCTCGTCGTACTCGACCATATCGCCCATGTAGAAGAACGCCGTGCGGTTGGACACACGCGACGCCTGCTCCATGTTGTGCGTCACGATGACGATGGCACGGTCGGCAACGATTGACGACATAAGGTCCTCGATCGCCAGCGTCGAGATGGGGTCGAGCGCCGAGCAGGGCTCGTCAAACAGGATCACGTCGGGGTTGAGCGCCAGCGTGCGCGCGATGCACAGACGCTGCTGCTGGCCGCCCGAAAGCGCGTAGGCACTCTTGTCGAGCTTGTCCTTGACCTCGTCCCACAGCGCCGCGCCGCGCAGACTCTCCTCGACCATGCGGTCGAGCTCGTCACGGTCGGTGATACCGTGGCGCTTAGGCGCAAACGTGATGTTGTCTCGAATGGACTTGCGGAACGGGTTGGGCTGCTGGAACACCATGCCAATGGAGCGGCGCAGCTCGTAGGTGTTCTCGGTCTTGGTATTCACGTTGCGCCCGCGGTAATTGATCTCGCCCTCCACGCGGCAGCCGCGAATCTCGCGATTCATCAGGTTGAGGCTACGCAAGAAGGTCGACTTACCGCAGCCCGAAGGCCCAATGAGCGCCGTGATCTCGCCCTTGTGGAAGTCGAGCGACGTATTGTGCAGTGCATGGTGGTCGCCATAGTACACGTTGACGTCCTTGGTGGAGAGCACGACCTCGTCGCTCACGGCCTTGCCGCTCACGCGCAAGCGCTTCTCGCTCTCCCCCACGCTCGACAGGAAGTCCTGGGTCTCGGACGATGCCGCTTCGGTTGCGGGCGTTGCATTCATCTCGCTCATTCGGCCGTCATCCTTCTTGCCAGTTGCTTGCCCACGATACGGGCGACTACGTTAAACAGCAGCACGCAAATCATCAGCAGCGCCGCGGTGCCCCAAACAATCTGCTGGGCCTCGGGGCTGCCCTCGCCATAGATCTTGTAGATGTGCACGGCGAGCGACTCGCCGGGACGGAACACGTTCCAAGCGCAGGTGGGGCTCGACAGGTTAAAGCTCAAGAAGTTCAGGCGAACCGGCGAGCTCATACCCGAGGTAAAAAGCAGTGCTGCGGCCTCGCCAAACACGCGACCGGCCGAAAGCACGATGCCCGTCACGATGGCAGGCATGGCCTCGGGGATCAGGATGTGCAGCGTGGCCTCCCAGCGAGTGAGGCCCATGGCCAGGCACGCATCGCGCTGGGCCTGCGGCACGTCCTCGAGCGCCTGCTGGATCACGCGCACCAGGATGGGGATGTTGAACATGGTGAGCGCGACGGCGCCGGAGATGATGGAGTACTTCCAGCCCAGCTGCACCGAGAACACCAGAAAACCGAACATGCCGACGACGATAGAAGGCAGCGAGGACAACGTCTCGATGGCGGTGGAGGCGATGTCGCGGATGGGTCCGTCCGGCGCGTACTCAACCAAAAAGACCGCTCCGCCCAGGCTGATGGGCACCGAGATGATCAGGGTGATCAGCAGCAGGTAGAACGAGTCGAACAGCTGGTAGAGCACGCCGCCCTGCGTTCCGTTGGCGCGCGACGGCTCCGTGAGAAAGCCCGGCTGGAACAGCGTCGAGATGCCCTCGAACAGGATATAGGCCACCATGGAGACGACGATGAGCATGACGATGGCGACGATCGCCGTCAACACGCCCGTGGCGAAGCGGTCCTGCTTTTGGACACGCCCGAGCCTCGCCTCGTCGATGTGGATACGCGTGCTAGCCACGAGCCTTCGCCCCCTTGCGGCCGATAAGGTGGATGATCAGGATGAAGATGAGACTCATGCCCATCAGCAGCAGGCCGAGCGCCCACAGAACATCGTCTTGGGCCGAGCCCTCGGCATAGACTGCCATGGACGTGGTGAGCGTGGTGGTGATGGTCGAAGCCGGCGACAGCAGCGACGTCGGCATGGCCTCGATGCCGCCGATGACCATGCGCACGGCGAGCGTCTCGCCAAAGGCGCGGGTCATGCCCAAGATAACCGCGGTCATGAGCGACGGCATGGCGGACTTGAGCACCACGTGCCAGATGGTCTGCCAGCGGGTGTAGCCCAGCGCGAGCGAGCCCTGGCGGTAGCCGTCGGGCACGGCGCGCAGACCATCGACCGAAAGCGTGGTCATCGTCGGCAGAATCATGACCGCCAGCACGATGGCGCCGGGCAAGATGCCCAGGCCCGTGCTCACGTGGAAAACGCTCTTCATAAGACCGACGACCACGTGAAAACCGATCAGGCCAAAGACGACCGAGGGAATGCCGGTCAAAAGCTCAATGAGCGGCTGAAAGATCTTAGAGCCAAACTTAGGGCTAATCTCGACCGCAAAGATGGCAGAGCCGATGGCGATGGGCAGCGCGATAAGCGTGGAGAGCACCATGACCGCAAACGAGGTGACGATCAGGGGCAGGGCGCCGGTATAGGGCAGGCCGTTTTCGGCTGTGTTGGCCAGGTCCCACTTGGTGCCGGTGAAAAACTCGACGACCGAGACGCCGTCCTTGACAAAAGCCGAGAGGCCCTTTTGGGCGACCATAAAGATGAGCGCGGCAACGACAAGCGTCACGAGCGCTACGCACGCGCCCGTGACGCCCAGGCCCACGTTCTCAAGGTCGCGCTTTGGCAGCTGTTTTGCCATTGCAAACCTTTCCGGGGCGATTACTTATTTAGCAGAGACCTTGCCGCTGGCGTCCTTGACGACCTTCATGGCAGAGACGGGGATGAAGCCCTGCTCCTCGACGAGCTTGCCCTGGACGTCGTCGGAAAGCATGAACTCCAGGAAGGCCTTGGTGGCCTCGTCGGCGTCCTTGGAGCAGTACATGTGCTCGGTAGCCCAGATCTTGAAGGAGTCATCAGTGACATTCTTGCTCTTGGGCTCGACGCCCTCGACCTTGATGGCGTTGAACTTGGAGTCATCGAAGTGCGAGAAGTCGAGGTAGGAGATGGCGTTATCGGTGCTGCCCATCTGAGTCTGGACGTCGCCGGACTTGTCGAGCTCGGCGTCGCCCTTAAAGTCGACGGCCTCGTCGCCAAAGACGGCGGCCTCGAAGGTGGCGCGGGTGCCGGAGCCGGCCTTGCGGTTGAGGACGACGATGGTGGCGTCGTCGCCGCCGACCTCCTTCCAGTTGGTGATCTGGCCAGAGAAGATGCCCTTGAGCTGCTCGAGGGACAGGTCGTCGACCGTCACGTTCTTGGAGACGACGGGACCCATGCCCACGACGGCAACCTCGTGGTCGACGAGGTTCTTGACCTGGTCGGCCTCGAGCTTGGTCTCGGCGAAGACGTCGGAGTTACCGATGGTGACGGTGCCTGCGGCGACAGCGGTCAGACCCTTGCCCGAACCGTTGCCCGAGCCGGAAACGGAGACGTCCGGGTTGGCATCCATGAACTTCTCGGCAGCAGCCTCGACGAGAGCCTGGAACGAGGAGGCACCGTCGTAGGTCACCTCGCCGGAGACGGACTCGGCAGTAGCAGCGGCGCTACCCTTGTCGGCGGCGTCGGATGCGCCGGAGCCGCCGCAACCAACGAGACCGAGACCGACGATGCTGGCAAAGCCACCAGCGAGGCCGAGGAACTGACGACGAGAATAAGCCTGATCGAGCATGATCTTCCTTTCGTACATGCGACTCGCGGGCACCCTGCCCGCTTTGCTGTTTGGAAAGATACGACCCCGACCGGGTAGCGCCCGCGCCAACTGCGGTTTCTTACGGGCATTTGATAGACCCTTACCGCAAGCTCTGCCCAGCCTTTACAAACGGATAACAATCCAGCGCCGAACATGGCGCACCTTTTACACCAGAGCAAAGTAGTCATTGGGGACGTTCTTGTTTGACTAGTCATTTTAGAACGTCCCCAATGACTACCCCAGCAACGCCGATGTTTTGGCGACGACAGACACTATGACCCAATCCGAGGGCACTAAAAAGATAGGAGCCCCCGCTCGTGA